>Ga0116229_10003422_pt1 | contig 26057 bp, 25 predicted proteins | sample S1TSphgellanicum_3_FD_87313 | JGI IMG/M metagenome (GOLD analysis project Ga0116229, IMG submission 87313) | Host-associated microbial communities from peat moss isolated from Minnesota, USA - S1T2_Fc - Sphagnum magellanicum MG | ecosystem: Host-associated > Plants > Peat moss > Unclassified... | reverse complement strand
TTTTTTTTTCTTTTCTTTTTTTCTTTTTCTTTTTTTTAAATGAAAATTTGTAATTTTTTCACCTGAATAATGGGATGGCAAATCACAAAGGGGTTTTTATTTTATTTTTTCAAAACACAAAAATTCGCAAAGATTTCATCCAAAAGGTTTTGGCACCACCATGATGTAAATAAAGAATGGACGTTCAAGTATTGCATCCTCGACACCAAGTGAAAATCTCAATTCACACATGCTATAGGTGCTTTTGAGGTAGATTGTTGGATGATCTAGCACCCTAATGGCAATGGCTATCCATTTCATAACCCTAACCCCCTCCCTCAAACCCCTTTTTGCTAAACCTCCTCGCCCCAAAACTTGTTTTCACTTGTCAATGTGCAAGCCTACAAGTTTCAAGCTACAAGTGTTCCTCAAAGAGTCAAAGTTGTGCACAATTCAAAAAGCTTCCAAAGTGGTGCTTGTTCCTTAATGCATTTAGAGTCATTGGCAATTGCAATTTGCTTGCAAGCGAGGTGATATGGGGGTGGCTCAACATTCAAACTCCAACCTTCAAGTGACAAAAATATTACCAACAAGCTAACTTTTTAAATCTTAAACCCTTCAAGGTTCAAATAACTTGAATCTTAAATCCTTATATGCCTGAATCTTGAATAGTCGATTCACAGTTTTGATTCAAGGTTCTAATTCTAGTTCTACATTTTTTTGACAACTTGTAAGTTCTTTAGAAGTTGTAATTGTGTATCATTGCTCGATCTTAGACCTTGGTGCTCAATGGATCACTATTTGCTTAATGATCACCTTGTTGTTTGATTTGGGACCTCAATGTTCATGGTTGTTTGTGTGTGCAATGTTGTTTCTTGAGTTAGTGAGTCTATCATTCAAGCCTTAATGAACTTATGTGTGCACTATGTAATGTTCAATCTCATATCTCTTTTAACTCAACACTCATCATTTGCTCTTTCGTCATCCATCATTCACTTGCTCACTCATTGTTCAAGGGTTAGTTTTATATTCACTTTGAAATTTTTGAGTTTGAATGTTTTTTTGAGTTAGAGTGTTCATTTCCAAACATGGGTCTTTTGACACTCAAGAATTAGGATTCAAGAGTCAATGATCTAAGTTCTTTGTGTGTTGTTTGTAGTGCCAAGTTACTAATTTGGATTTTTTATATTACTACAAACACACACAACACCAAGTTATTGGTTCAAAAAAAATTATAACATTGAAGGAACACATGGCATCAAGCTACTAGGTTGGATTTGTTTTATGAAGCTATAAGCACCCACGATTACAAACTCTTGGTTCAAATTTGTTGTACAAAGTTGCAAGCACACACACTACTTGTGAATCATGGCTTAAGACCTCAAAGGTAACACTATTTAAACTTTTGCTTCAAATTTCAAACTTTTTGTGTGGAATTGCCAAGTTAAGCTCTTCACTTATTGATGGACTTCAAATTTCTTGTAATGACCTAAAACCTTTAAAGTCAAGCTCTTCAACATTTGGGTTTGGGTTTCTTGTGTAAGGTTACAAACACATAGTGCACACATTTTTGGTTTGAAATCTTATGAAATATAGATTATAGTGAGGCACTACCATGTGTACTTGAATTTCCTATTGAAGATTTACATTTGAGGTGAACCTTTTATGTTAAACCTTCTAAATTTTCATTTCTAAGTCAATTTTGTTGCTTGAGAAAATCCATGGTTGCAAATTTCAAATAAGTTAATTTTTTTTTTAAATTAGTGATTGAGTCCTAGGAAAAGCCCTTGCTTTTGATGACTTTGTTTCTTATGATGTACCTAAATTTGGGTGAGCAAAGAAACCAACTATAAAACCTGAAATTGACAACTACTCCCTTTCAAAATTCAAACATAATTCTTAAAATGTTTGAACCCTTTGAAAACCTTAACCCCATTTGTTGTAGAGGATGTGTGCTTCTCATCCCAAAAATTGGAAGAAGACATTGGATAGGCTTTTGATATTGATGTGAATCTTAAATTTCTTTAGCTCTAAAAATGTGATGAACAAACCCATTTCCAATGAAATTGGCCTAGTTACTTTTGTCAAATGTCATGTTTATTCTAAAATTGAAAAGAAGGAAAAAGTTTTGGTGGCTAAGCGGGATTCCATTGAGAAACATGCAAGTAAAAGGAAAGTTTCTAATGGTAAATGATTTATACATCCAAAATGTGAGCATGCAAAAAATGAAGTTTCTTATGCTTAATTATCAATAATAATTGTCCTCTAATAACTTAGTCTTGGTCAAGCAATGGAAGACACCTATAAATTTATTAAGTTTTTCATTGCTTTTAACCTCTTGAGTAAAGGTAAGCCAATGACAAATTATGAGGATTTTAAACCTTTGTTTGAATTTTCAAAACATTAATGTCGCCAAAAAACATTGGTCTAATGGGGCTAGTTGTGAAATGACAAAAACATAAACCATGAAGTGAGAAAATTGACTAAAGTTATTATCCAAAATGCCAAGTTTGTATTGCTTACTTGCAATAAAGTTACATTTGGCAAATGGTTGGGTTTATAATGTTTTTGATGACATGCCAATCAAAGTGGCACATTGCAAACAAAAAATACAAAAGACAAACCTTAAAAACATTTTTGTTTTGGGATGCATGACAACCAATTAAACTGAATCATAATAAGTACCCAAGCTCTTTTAAACTCCTAGCGAGAAAATGATGATGTACAAAGTTAAGAATTTTATTCAAACAATGAAGTAAGGCAAAATGCACCCAAGAATATGCATCCAAGTTAATCCCTAAAATAGCACCACAATTTGTCCCATATCCTTTGCCCAAAAGTTTTTTCTTGAATGTTATTATGCCACTATTGGAGGTAGTGCATTCTTTGATAAAATTTGTAGAATTGTGCATGTGTGATTTTATTGCAACAATCTTGTGATAGGGATGTGTACTAGATGTATTGTGACATCCATTCCTCTTTCCAAGGTGATGTGATTAAGAAATTTCAAACCTTGATCAATTGTGCTCGTGAAAACATAAATCTTCATTGAATTATTGATTTAAATACATTAACATCATTTGGCATTTGAATTTGCTAGGCAACACATTTGGGCCACATTCGTAGATTAGATGGGGACAGTTGGTTTTGTCATAAAACATATATATGCAGAGGTGGTGGCTACCTCTATGAAAAAACAATGTGAAGAAGTTGTTAATTAGTTTATTATAGAATTGCAAGGCTGATTCCCAATCCAAAACTTAATGGATGCATTTGGTATTGTGTACCCACAATATTGTTTACAACCAAAGTTTGAAGCAAGGTTTATTAGTCATTCGGCAATTCTCAAAGATGCCCGTTGCTAGCCTAAAAAGCTAAGGACTAATGATTTATGGGTTTCAAAACTACTTTTAGCCATTGTTTTTTGGCCTACATAAATTTTTGTTTGTTTTTACCATGAAAAAAAATTCAAAGTTGCCAATGCAAAAACATTTTGATGTGAACCCCTTTACCAAGCTAAGCAAAAACCCTTTCCTCATCATGGATTTTTGTACCAAAAATCCTTAAGTACATCAAGTTGGCTAAACTTGTTGTGCAAGTTATTGTTTCAGTGGAGGATGAATGTTGTTTTTTATATTCACCTTCATGAACACTAAACTAAGGAACAAATTGATTATGCATCTAGAGCTAGTCATTTGAATTTTCAGTTAAAAGTTTTTCACTTTGCAAGACTTTCCTTTTTGAGTATCAATTCAAAGTTGAAAAGATAATAGAGTTCAACATGGAATTTGAAGGCCAAGTTTCACAATTTTCTTCTCTATATTCTAAATCTTGATTCCTTGGGCTTGAAGCTTTTTCTTTCTTTTTTTGCAATCTAGTTGGATATTGGAATGTTTGGAAAGTTGGATGTTTGATCTACATGTTACAACTTGCTTCACCGCTTTGTTGCCCCACCAAATTTTTGACTTGGTGAGTTTAAAAAATTTGTTACATAAATCTACCAAGTTTTTAAATGAAGTTTTTGGCACTTAGTGGTTCGTTGTTATGAATTTATAACATCATTTTTGGGTATGGGTTGTGGGCAATGGATGATGGGATTCAAATTACAATTTGTTTTTCATGATGAACATGTAAGATTAATGTTTTTTTTTGTCCAAGTTATGTTTTATATTGCAATGAGCGAGGCTTTTATGGGTTGGGGCTTCAATTCCCCCATATAGCTTTGTCACCACAAATTGGAAACAAAAAATCCTTTGTTTGCATAATATGTAATAAATTTTTTAATCTTGTAGCTCCAAAACTTACTTAAAAAATTCTCCTTTTGCAAATTAGGATTAGCAAATTGATTTCTCAAATCATTGAAAAATCACACATTTCCTTGCCATGTAGTTGGACAGTTCAACATTTATAAATCTCTGTGGCAATTACTGGTAATAAGGAGGGCAACTCGACTATAAATTTATAAATTAATAAATTAAATTAAATTAAAATTATTATTTTTTTAAAAATTTAAAAAAAACCATTGCTAAGCAAGACATTTCCATTTTGTTACAAACAATGTGCAAAAAAAATATAAGATGCAATTTATTAAAAAAATGTGAAATTCATAAATTACTCAAATATAAATAAGGTGTCTATGATTCATTATAAGACTATTTTGAATATATTTTGAATATTTCATTATATTATGGCATCTTAAAAACACCCTTTTATCTCAAAAGTGCTTAGTAAAATATACAAGGAGTGACCTCCTTAGTTAGGAAGGAGACAAAGCAAGTGTGTTTTGTTCTTGCACTTTTGTAAGTACCCTCACCACAAGGAAGAAAAGAAAGAAATTCTCCACATGGTTTAGGGTTTAGGTCTGCATGCAGATAGCTAGCTAGCTAGCTGTTGAAGAAACAGTAGTTTTCCCAAGTTTTGAAAATGGGTTGTTGTCACTTCTGCCACCAAAACATTGCTCCTCTCTCCCCCTCCATCACACACAAACACACATACAGTCCATGTGTTCCATCATTCTCTGGTGCAAATCCAACCCATCTTCTCTGTCTCTCTCTGTCTCTCTTTCTCTCTTTCCACAGACCCATGTAGACCCATGCAGAGATTGTTGTTCATTGTCTTGATCAGGATTGTCTGTCTTCTCTTTCTGTTTTAGTAGGGTTTTTTTTTTGGGTGGGTGGGTGTTTTGTGAATCCAAATTCCTGGTAAGAGGGTGGTGGGTGCAAGCAAGAGGAAGGATTCTTTCAAACATACAATAATGAATTCTCAACCCATTGATCATCAAGAGCACACCAAGAGTACCACCACCACCAGCATGCACTGGAAAGAGAGAAGTGGTTATAGTAGTAATAGCAGTAGGAGGATGTCTAGGGTTTTGAGAGCAGTGATTTCAATGGAGATTTGCAGTCAGCCACAATGCTGGGGCACTTGCTTATTCCTGGTTCTTGTCTTCACTGCCATGACAATCTTGTTGTCTGTGTCATTGGCTCGTGCCAAACCCATCACAAGGATAGAGGTAAATAATTGGAAAATTGATTTTCTTCTTCTTCTTCTTCTCCCCAGAACAAGCTTTCCCGCTTCTTTAGTTTAGATCCATGTCTAGAGGAATGTGACATGTCCTCTTGCATCTTTGCCATGCCACAATTCCATCTTGCAAAAGATCCAGGATCCAGCAGCAAGTATCTCCCACTCCTGTACATGAGCAAATTGCTCTCCAACAATTCTTCAACATCTGATTTTCTCTAGTTTATGCTTCTCTCTCAAATGTGATCAGTCTTGCATCTGCAAGATTAAGATTGCACCATGCATGCATGATGTTGTTGCAGACTGGAAAAAAGCATTGAAGATTCACATCATAAGCATTGTTGCAGATTAGGAAAAGCATGATCGTCTGATGATGATTGATGATAGCAGCAATTGACAGTCACAAGACCAAGCATTGATCAGTTGCAAATTTGGTGAAATCTTTCACATCTGACACTTGAGGAAGGTTTTTTTTTGTCCAATGGTGGTTGCTTTTTTGCAGAGTTTTGAAATTCAGGCATGGAATACTACAGATGGGTGGGATGCCAGTAACGTGCCTTGCAAAATAGTGTCAGTGAATGCAATGCTAGGATTCAGCTTCCGCAATCCTTCCAAGCTGTTTGGCATGCATGTGCACCCAGGTCCCATTGCTCTCCATGTCTTGCAGCGATCTATTGCATATGGCAAGGTACTACTATGTCAAAAACACTCACTCCTGAATTTAGAAAAGCAATTCTGAAACCACACATTTCTGTTATACATATTCTCTCTCTACATTTGTTGCTGCCACAGCAGCATTGCAAAGTGGTTTGATCAATTTTCAGGAGCATTCATAACACGTTTGTCACAGGATCTTCAGAATTATCCAAATAAGTTTTTTACAATCGACAATGTGTTTTCTGAATCTACAGACAACTACAAAACTACATTGTGTACTACTATACAGGTTGTGGAGTTTTACCAGCCACCCAATAGTGGGTCCATGGTGAGCATGGTTCTACAAGCAAAGGAGGCGCCACTGTATGGGGTGGGACCACTGTTTGACATTCCTCACACCAAAATCCATCTCTCCATCCAAGGGCTTGTGGTTGCAAAGATCCATTGGCTATGGCAACTGTATCCACATCGTCACACCTCAATTCTCAACTGTTCTTTTCTGGGTGAGATCAGAAGTAGCCACCATCTGATTCTGTCAGTCAGTTCTTGTGGACTTCTTGGTGCCTGAGAAAAAAACCCAGCAGCAGGATCATGGTGTGTGGCATGAATGAAGAAGAAAGAGCTTCCAATGTCAGTGTCAGTTTCTTGTGGACTTGGAGCCTGAGAAATAACACAGGAGCAGGGATCACAGAATGAGTATGATTGAAGAAGAATTCTCCACCAAAGACTGACGCTTTTGTATCACCACCAAAGACTGAAGAATTTGTCCACCAAAGACTGGAGCTTTTGTATCACCACCAAGGACAGAAAATTCTATAATGGGCAAACGAGCTTGGACCTTGACATCTTTGTTTGGACAAGATTGCAAACTCCTCAGTGGACCTTGCAGCACAAGCACCACACCCAGTAAGTTATCATTGCACCACTTTTGTTGTAAACTGGTTATAGTATGCCAGAGAGTTTTGGAACTGGACCCAAAAAAATTTCAAATTTCTGAGATTAATGTAACATCAATGAAGCTTAGATTGTAAATGCAATCCAAACAGTGATTTTATTAGAGATGATGGGTTTGAGACAGAATCTGCACCAACTTGGTAAATGCTTGAATTTGTTGCACAGGGTGCACAGATAATGGGCAGAGTACCAGCAGATCTTGATGCAGATTACCACCAGATCATGACAATTTGGTGCAAGTGGGAATGAATTGAGCATGAAGTGGAGAAGAGGGAAAATGTGAATGATTTGTTGGACTGAAGTCGTGAACAAAGGAAATTCAAGAGAGACACAAATGAGCTCCAATTTTGGTTGAGGTTCAAGATCATGTTTTCCTAGAATGCAATTTTCCCAATCAGATGAGAACCATAGGGATGAAAACCCATTGCCATGAATTGTGCATAAGGTACATTAGCAAAGTGTGTTAAGGACAATGTAGTTAAAGATGATTTTACATTTATAAAAAATTTATCAACTGCAAAATTTAGCATATTTATTGACAAAGAACAGTTGATCCAACTTAGATTATAAACTATTCCAAAGGATCTTGAAACAAGAGATACAAAGGTTGGAAAAAAAAGGGGGAGGGAGGGATGAAAATAAAACATAATCAAATGAATACAGAACAGAAAACCATGAGGCTGACCTTGGAAAAGGAGATGAAAACTTTGAGAACAAGAATTTCCAAAATGTAGCTTGTCCAAGCTATTGCTCATGGCAAACCCAAATCCTAAACTGGAATTTGTAAACCGAAGATTACATGTAACAAGGGAAAAGACATTGAAGCCAATGATGACACAAGTTTCACAAGCTATCAATTTGTGATGTATTGAATGAAAAACAGATGTTACAGTCAAAGATCTTGATGACCCAAAGTGCAAAGCACAGGGTTGAAGTCACAAGAGAATCTTTGTTGAGGAACTTGAGGAAGTCTGTTTCCATTACCATTCACATGCACACACTTTGATGATTTCACAAGATTTTTGGTAAGTTGGAATCTTGGGGCCCGACTTCATGAGGTATCCATTTAGTTGCAGAAAGCACTGCCACCATGTCACACACAACACTGGGTTACAAAAAAGTTGACCTGCTCACTTGTGCTTTTGTCACATACTATGTAGAACTGGGTCAAGCGGCAAAAGAGCCCCACTACCTGGCTGAAGTTCCATACATGAATTCCAAATCCCTGCAATCTGCCAACAAAGAAGCAGCCACACAATCAGAAGTGCACATTATGTAAAAAAAAAGAGTGTAAATACAAATGGGTCCAGCCATCATTCACCTTGCATCATCACTCCTCTTAAACCCCATCTACTAACACAAGCATCATAAACCCTGAACAACACTTGAATAAGCAAAACTCATTAACTGTTCCAGTGCTGCCATTTGCAATTAGAAGAGACATTTTACAAAGAAAGAATAGGCATAGCAACCGCATCCTCCATAGGATGTGCAAACAAGGTATCAGAAAGAAATCCTGTCTCTTACTCCATACTTGGCCAATTGTACTTGATAAACAAGTTCTGCCCAATTGGGCAGGCACCACCTTCATTATAATCTGCAAACAATATAAGATGTGTAGTCATAATATAGCTTACCCATTTTCTAGCCTTAATACTACCAATGTACCTACATTGGGGCATGCAACACCTAAACCAACAACTGCTATGTTTCTGCAAGTTGAACAGAATCATGTAGAAAGGAAGCCTTACATCGGTGCAGTTATAATACTTGCAGAGCTGCAAAGCTGCCAAATTGGTCAAAACCTTACAAGCACCAATCAAAATTTCGGTAGCTGTGATAGTTCTGAAAAGCTTTTGTTGGTGGAGATACACACACACACTGCTCCAAATCTTGCAATCCGGTTATGGCTGAAATGTCATATGGATAGAAGAAGCCAAAACCAGCTTCCCAGTTATGGGTTCATAGCCATCTCTTGCTTGCAAGAAGTTGTGGGTTCAAGCCCATTTGATGCATTGTCACTTTTTTTCTTGCTGTTTACACAACTAAAGCTTGAGGGGGCACTTGGTGTGTGAGCCAGTCATCCAAGTGCTGGGGACACAAGAACTTCCTGCTGAGTTCTTGAGCAAACATTTCATAGGCACATTTCACATAATTTTCCACATTCTGAACTTAAAAAAGAAGAGTTGGGTGGAGTTGTCCAGATTTGTGTCCATCACACTTGTGTCCACCAAGCAAGAGTTGAGCTGAATCCCAAAGGAAGAAATGTCTCTACCAGAATAGCCAAAATCTGAAAAACAGATGTTTTCCATTTCTGCACAAAATTGTTACACACATTTATCAATGGAAGAAAGTGACATTTTTTTTGGCACTAACTACTTCGCTTGATCACTCTGTACTGAACCATGGTTGTCCAGCTTCAACATATGTGCTCCAGCAATTCATCATAGACTCTTATGAATTGCTATACATTACAGGTAATGGCCACAAGAATCTCATCCTGAAGGAACTTTTTCTTACAGAATTTTTTTGGGTTTATTTCCAGATCAACAAGCTTTTGCATCCATTCTTCTTCTGTGGAATACTTGGATGATCATACTACTACTTCAGCAACTGATAAGCAAGAGAACCCACAAGGAAATCTTGAGATCAAACAAACAAATAGACAGACAAACAGGTTCTCACCAGTAAGTCCAACGTTCAGGTTCCAAAACCGTGTTCTTTGTGCTTAACAGGTTGCTTCTGCTCTTCTCACCCAAACCAGCTTCAGCACAAGGGACCACTGGAAATGAAGCTGTGCTCCTTTTTGAAGATAGCCATCAAAAACCTCTGCAATTTCCACTACTTCCTCCTGGCTTGTTTCTCCACTGCTCTTCACAATGATCTAGCACAAATCCGAGTCACTACAACTCTCAAATGACAGCTCCAAAAATGCAATTACCCTACTACTCTTTTGTGAAAAGAGGAGGGAATCTTACTATATAAACCAACTAAAAGAGTTCCAAAAGACAAGATCTAGAGGCATGACTGCTGAATATAGAGAGGACAAATTGGGTTATAATTGCAATGAAAAACAATTGCACCCACTAAAGCTGCTTTGCAGACAAAAACAAAATGTGAACAAACACAAGCTGTACAATGATTGAGCAGTCCATCATTGCCTGCTGTTCTTTTCTACAGTGTCTGCTGTTTCTGTTTGCATCGAGGAGGAGATAGCTCAAGACACCCTAAAGAAGTCATCATCAGTATGTTGCACAGTCAATCCCAGTTTGATGGTCTTGGTTGAGTCTGGTTATCTAGTGACCATGTCTCCTGGAACTTTTGATGCATGAAGGGAGAACATCAAGGAATCATCATGACCCATTTTGTATTGAAGATAGAATTTCACTCTCTCACTGAGTCATTGTCCTTCGGGTCTGGCTTCATGGATTGGACACTTTCATCAAGGAGCTTTGGAAGATCTGTGCATTGGATTTGCATTGCAATGACAACATGGAATCCGGCAATGGACTCCTCCCCTCCTCTCGAGTAACCCCAAAACATGTTCCTTTCAGTCTCTGTCCTGGTGCCTTCTTTGGCGCAATTTCTTCTTGCATCTGCTTCTGCCACTAGGCATGGTATAAGCAGGCGATGATCGTAGCATTGACACATTTGGTGAGTAAGTCCCAGGCCCAGGTGCATCCTCAATCAATTTCTTTGAGTACCTGCCACACATAGAGCCAACGTCAAAGATGTCAAAGTGGATGAGATGAAAGAGTCAAGACTTATCATTTGTCAGCAGATAGGGACTCGTAGCGTTCTCTCACAGCTCCAAGGATCACAATTGTGTTCTTTCACCATCTGGATCAGTGAGCCACATACCGAATGTGAGGACAACCCTTTACATATTCTTCAGCTTCTGGTGCTTGTGGAGTGCACCACTTTCAGGATGGAACTGTAATACCTACCTGCTTCCAATAGTGAAGGCAGGCGTCTTGTCTGACACATCAAGTGTATATGTGCCTGGCCCTGGTGTGGTACCCCTGAACACCACAGCTCTATGTGTACGCTGCGCAATTGAATACGCCGGGCTTGTGCTTTGGGAAGATGGGCAATAGGCAGCTGGACCTGGACTCATCTCCTGACTTCTTGCAGCATACCTTCTTGCCATTGTATAAGCTGGGGATGCAACAGATCTCTCATCCTTTAGATCATAAGAGCCAGGCCCAGGACCAATATTCCCATCCCTGAGGCTCAAAGGACCTCTTGCATGAGCAGCAGTAAATGAATACGCAGGACCATAAGCCAATCTCTCATCCCATGGATCATAGTCACCAGGACCTGGCCCATTCTCCATGCCCCTGATCCCTGGCGTTCGCATTCCTAGTGTGTATGCTGGGGCTGTGTTTGATGGAAGCATTAGTGGCTGATATGAACCTGGACCTGGAATTAGAGCTTCCTCGGATCCAGTTGATTTATAGTATCTTCTGGCCATACTGAATGCTGGAGAATCATAATGAGTAGCAATGTCATATGCCCCTGGACCTGGAGAATTGTTACTCTCTGCTCCTTCAGCACTTACAAGATTTTTTCCTGCAATTGTGTAAGCAGGTCCTGGAGCAACAACCCTGCCATCCTGAATTACATAAGCACTGGGACCTGGAGTTGTATCTGTAGGCGAATGCTTATGATACCTTCTAGCCATGCTATAAGCAGGGCTTGACAATCTCCGAGCTTTCTTGGGTTCATATTGGCCAGGCCCAGGGGTTCTATCACTGTCACCTTGCAGTGGCCTTGCTTTTCCAGTAATGCTATATGCAGGACTAGATCTATCACATGGAGCAGCTGAAATGTCATAAGCACCTGGGCCTGGACCCATGTCATTCATTTTCTTGTCATACTTGTTGCAAGGAAAACTGTAGGATGGGCTCATTGAGCTGAGTTCTGCAATTCTGTAAGCTCCAGGGCCTGGGGTATCCAGGTCCACCAATTGCATACCTACAGCTTTATATCTCGCAGCAATCGTGTATGCAGGGGTATAGGGTGGCTTTGGCTCTAGATACACTCCAGGCCCTGGAGTGATGTCTGCATCATCACATGCAACATGTTGTGGGTGTCGTGCACGCATTGTATAGGCAGGTCCTGCATAAGATTGGAAATCCCTGGTTCATTAGTGGACTACTGGTCATTCTTTTGTTCAGGGTTTTTTCATACTTTCTTGATGAGTTTTGGTCATTCTTGTTTGGGTTTTTTCATACTTCCTGGATGCACAATGGGTGAGCTGAAAATTCTAGAGATGAGAGCTAGTCCATGCATGCATGTTAGCATCCAATACTATTTCTTTTCCCTAGTAAACTTGGCAGTCAGACAGAATGTAGAAATTAGTCCAGCTCCATAGTGTGGACATGCTCTGTTGAGAACTGGGGGCAAAAGGAATGGGAAATGGTCTCAAGGGTTCTTACTCACCTCTAACACTTCTGACAATATCATACACTGCAGGGCCTGGGCTCCTGTCATCTTCAGCCTTGAGGTAATACCTCTGTGCCATTGTGTAGGCAGGTGTACTGTAACGGTCGAATGCATCATAAGCTCCAGGGCCTGGACTGAGCTCCATGCTCCTTGTAGCTGAAGGCCTTCTCCCAGAGGCAATGGTGAACTTGGGAGCTGCAGACTTGTATCTGGGTTCATATTGTCCAGGCCCAGGGGTCCCTTCCCCTTTCCATGGCCTTGTTTTTCCAGCAATGCTATATGCGGGATGTGCATTAGCATAAACCAAATTTGGATCATAAGTTCCAGGGCCTGGAACACCTTGGTTCATCAAGGCTGGACCCATGTCACGTTTGTATTTGGGAATGCTGTAGGCAATTCCATCAAAGCCCCTTGTTCTAACATCATACGTTCCAGGACCTGGTTGATCTTCTCTGAAGTCCAAGGCAACAAAACTCAATCCAGAGTCACAAAAGCCTCCTCCCCTTGCAAGCAGCATTTTCTTTTGTGGCGAAAATGGTGACAAAAGAAAAGCCAATGGGACTTCTACAAAGGATTTTTTTGGAAAACATGGCCCAAAGTCACCAGATTTCAAGGGAAAAAAATGTGAAATCACCAGATTAAGTGTTTCTTACATTTCTTTAGAGCTACTACCTCCTTACAAGACTTTTTGAAATAACTCTCATGAGTATCAAGGAATCTCACACTCATGATTCAAGGCACCCATGAAAAACACTAGATTGCGAGAAGTGACAATACTGCTACAAATGCTTTTGTTCAAATCATAACTTTTGCAATCTATGGGATGTTTTGGGTTCACATCTTTTGGGCAAGAGCATGGTAATTGGAAGATGGCCAAATGGGTATCTATTATAAGAGTAGCCCCATTGGCAACAATATAATGGCCTACAAACAATAATTTGGATGAAGTTCAAGGCTCTAAATAACATGAAACCGAGTTTGGAGATGTAAATATGCACAAGATACATGACTACCAGATCCAAAGTCATGTGCCCAAGTTATTTCCCCATCCCCACCCATTCCCATAAAATAAGGACAATGTAGAGTGAAGAATTAGTTGAGTTTCACCCACCACATGGGCTGCTCATTGTGAGTGACTGATCAAAGTCAATCATATTTGTTTACTGGCCCTTTTGGAGAGCCATGTATCATATGCATATTTACAAGTGCAAACTCAGTTTCATGCTATTTAAAGGCTATGCTTCATCCAAAGTACTGTGTACATACAAGCCATTATACTGCTGCCGGTAGAGATGCTCTAAATAATTTTGAGTCACAGCTTGCTCCAATTCTTCTTAAGCATCAAAAAAGGGGAGCAACATGGTCTGATATGGCAAGTGCCCAAAATCTTCCCAAGAGCACTTGGTTGGTTCACTAATTCACATGGCAAACAATCATTAGCTATGTTTGACTAACTGTGAATACCAAATTGAGCATGAAAACATGGAGATTTGAAATCCACCAAAAAAATAGTGGAACTAGCCATGACTGAAGTGAGGAGAATTTGGGGGAGAAAACACATTTCAAAGTTTATGTACCTGGATATATCTCGAAACCTTGCAGCCATTGTGTAAGCTGGTGAGGTGGTATAAGTTCCAATAGGAGAATAAGCGCCAGGTCCAGGAGTGACCTCTTCCTCATCACAGCTTGTGGAATCTTCTTCTTCGCCTCCTGTTCCTCCAAGAAGTCTATTAGGAAGCCCTGATGAATACACTTTTTTTTGTGGGTCCCAGCACCTTGGTCTTGAAATCACGCTGCTACTGCTCTCTACAAGGCTGCTTTTGTTGTTGCAGAAACTACTGATTCCCATATTGCAAGCAGGCACCATAATCAGCTTCTGCTGATCACCACGCCAGATTTGAGATTTTCTGGCTATGGCATTAGCAAAGGTAGGAGGAGTTTGCAGACTTTTCTGCAGCTGGTACTTGCCCACTGGTTGTAGTATCAATTGCTGATGCTGCTGTTGATCATTCTTGTTGCTAAGCCTACTACATCTTGCCCCTGCAGTCAATTCAACAGTTGGGGTTGTGTCAGAATTCAAGGAAAATACATAGATTAGCATTTTGATGTTGCTACCAGCAATCAAGAGAAAATGCTAACAGAAAAAAAAGAAAAAGTCAATTTTTTTAATCCCATTGCAACAAGCTTGCATGTGTGGTAGATCCTCCAACACTTCTCTGATATCTATACTTTTCCAGCAGGATAAACAAAGAAAAGAACAAAAAAGGGTGGTGAGGTCAATGGGTGTATCTACGTTACTTTGCTCGAGTAGAAAAGTTTTGAGGATTTTGGAGGGCTACCTGTAATCTTGTATCCTCCACAAACACCAGGACTAGCACCAGCACTACATGATGATACATCTGTAGTAGCTTTCCGATGGTGAGCGGGTGCTGAATTGGAGATTGAAGCTGCTGCCTGGTGAAGACCAGCCTGGCTAGCTCTTGGACCCACATAGCATGCAATTGCATTTGTAGTATAATTAGCAGAAGAAGATGATGGACCAATGCCCCAAGACTTGTTGATTCTGGAGTCTGGTTCAATATAGTTTGAACCTGCAGCACCACCTCGGAGTCGCTTGCTTACAAGCTGGCTGCTGGTGGCAGTGTTACAAGAAGTGCATTGCCCTGGTAGCCTTGTGGGGAGGGTAATCTTGCATGTTGTACTACCATGAGATCCTGTAGCTGAAATTTTTTCTTTTCTTGCTTCAATCCTTGCTGCAATGTTGTTGCAAAACACTGAACGTTTATTGCAGAGCACAGCTTTCTTCTTGTGCTGATCAGCACCTATTACAGCTGAGTATGCTCTTAGGCCAGGGCTCATTTTCACTTGGCCATGGACAACTTCCCCCCCGAAAGCTCTTCTGTGTCTGGCTCTGCCACGACTGGTTATTCTTGAAAATGATGAAGAAGGATTGAAAGCAGCCATACTATGAATTCCCTATTGCACGCAGCAGCCAGTTGCTGAAATGAAATTTAGCCAAGTCCAGGATTTTTTTCATCACCAGGCTAGCTTGAAACTGATCCTGAATACTTCTGGTTTCACAAAGCCCACATACTTGACCAGGCTGTAGTAGAAGCAGCTTGATCCTTGTAGGGTTGTTTCTTGGACAGCCATGATCAAGTAGAGAACTCTCGCATGCACATCATTGCAGCAGAAAAAAATTAAACAAGGAGGAGGATTACTACTATTATGAGGACAAAACAAGGCTTGGAATTGCATGAAATTTGAGATGAAGATCATAAACTGGATACTTAATTCCTTGTAAACCACAAGAACATCCCTCAACAATCACAAATGCACAACTGTGGTACTTTGGACACACCTAAGTTACTGAATGCAGCAAAATTCACAGTGTGTATTCATGCATGTGAGCAACATAGAGATAGGAACATAGGACATAGAAATAGCAACAGTAAGATCTTTTTTCTTTCTCACCACTCCACCACCCATGTCAAACCAACAATGCTGCAAGTGCCAACCCCCCCCCGCCCCCCCTTGCTACAACAATCTTTGAGCCAAAGACCAGCATCTAGATAAGCTAAAAGAGAAAGCAGTGGTCATGAAGATGGAAAGCAAGAGAGACAGAGAGAGCTACTCTAAAGCTCTTGCAGAGAGGGGTCAAAGGTCAGCTTCTTAAACATATCATTCAGGGATGGATCTGTGCATACTTTCTCTCTTTGTACCTGACACTTCTTTTCTTTTTGAACACCCATCCATACGTAGTCCCCAAGGCAGGCAATGGCTTGCTTGCTTGCTTCCACCAAACAAGATGATCCTGCAATTGAGAAATTCAGATTGCCACTGTGTTGATTGTTGGAAGGCCCAATTTTTTTCCCATGTGCAGTGAGACAGGAGAGAGCTCATGAAGGGGTGGCAGTTATAGCTTCAGCTGACAATTGTAAAGCCTTTTGCTATCTGCCAAAGGGCACCACCGATTTGAAGGCAACAGTGATGAGTCCTTTCACATCCACCCATGATGATGCTCCCTAGGCACTTCTTCTACCAGTACAGCAGAGGACTGTTGTTTTCCTTTGGTCCTCCAAACTGGCAAAACCAGTCACAGCTTTCATACAGTTAAATTTGCAGTTGTAGCCCAAAGTACCCATGTCCTGCATAACAGTTGGACAAACTCTAGAACAGTTCCAATGTAGGTATGTCAATGAGGTGAAGAAAAAGTCTACACTGATAACAAGTTTCATCTGTTGACATAAATCAACATCTGGAACTAGAGAAACTTGGGATCTGCACCATAAAAACCTCAGTAAAAACAAAGGCCTGCAGCCAGCCAGCCAGCCAGTCAGGCTCCTGCTGGAGCTCTCTTCTCCAGCCTGTCATTCAGTGCAAACAGCAAAAAAAGGAAGAAAGAAACCTAGAATTGCATGAACAAGAAGCTACAGTGTGTTTGCCATCAATTGTATGTTGACTTAAAATGCATGATCCATTGGGGGTTTTTCAATAGGCCAATGACCCCTAGTTAACATGTAGGATTGTACTCTCTAGTGGAAAATCAAAGAATTTAGGAGACCCAACAGCCCCAAAAACACATAGTTGGAGGCATATCAGGCATGAATGGTTTTTCTTTTCCCTACAATTCAGCAGCTACCCCCTACTCATCATCTCTTCAAGTCATGCCTTCGCTGACAAATTTGAACGGTACTCTCCAAGTGCCCAAATCGGAAAAATATTACGATATGCAGAATAGGAGATCATGCAGTTCTTGTTGAAAACACCCATGATTTCCTGCAAAAACAAAGCCTTATGATGTGAGCCCCAAGTAAAAGAAGTTCCTGTTGTCACCGATCTCGATGCACAGGGTGTAACCAGAGAGCAAAGTCCTTACAACTCTATGATCATATGTATTGTACAAAGTGGAGCAATGAGGAGCAATGAGTACAACACACTGATGTTTCTCTCTTACATGTTGTTCATATATGGAACTCTCAGGATTTTACACTCAACAAAAGGGACCTTGTCACATACCTGTTGTGGAAAATCACCATTTTCCATTTGTGCATTGATGAGCACAGTGGCTGCTCTGCGCAGTGGTTCCGGGTCCCTCTTCCACTGTCACAACCATCAAGGGATATGGGTGTTAGATATGAAGTTCAAAGGAAACAAGTCAACCAACTTTGATCAGTCTTTTGCTGGCTTCCCTTTGCAGAAAGTTGAGAGTTTTAGGGAAAAGACAACAACACATTTACAGGAGTAAATCACCAAACTTGTACCCACCCAAGTTGAATCAGATACCGTGCCTGGCCAACAATGCTACAACACTCCAGAGTTACACATTCAAAATGACCTCACAGTGGTGTCACATAGGACAAGGAAGAAAAGAAACAAACAAATCTACCATAACCCCAGGAAATAAAGTCAAAGAAAATGAGGCTTATGCCATTGCTTTCTGCAAGCCTGAAAGACAAAATTACAGACATGAATAGGTATATTACCTGTCCAGCAGCCATGAGAGAGAGCATAGCCCATGATGTGTTCACAATGTGCGATTTATCTCTTTCCAAGCTAGAGTAGACCTGGAGGAGAAGCAGCAGATAATACATACTGAGACAGAATAGCAAGCAGCATACTTTAACCACAACCACACCAAGCTATTCATATGTCTAGTCAAGGCAAAAAAAATCCTCGAAGTTAAAACCTTGAGTACAAGAAAGAAGAGAAGCTCCTTTGAAACTACCTTATCCTGGCAAGAAAGGTAGCTCTCTCCCCAGCCACCAGAAGCTTGCTGCTTTGAGAGTAGGAAATCACATGCACTCCGAATGGAAGCTGATGTTTCATAACTTCGTCCAGCAGCAAGCAATCCCTTTATTCCAAACCAGGTGCCATATGTAAAGCATACGCCCCAACTGCCATACCTATTTCAACCACGAGAAACAGCTCAGGCTTTGAAGGTTAACAAAAGAACAGAAGTGGGAAAACCCATCACAAGGTCTGTGTAGATGCTCATCAACAGCAAGAACAAATATCATGGAAGGTTGGAATTGCACAGGTTCTCAACATGGAACTTGATGCAAAGAATCAACATGGAACTCAATGATGGGGTTGATGAGATAACACACCAGGACCCATCTGGCCTTTGAATACTCTCAATATATTTAGCAGCACGACAGATGGAGGACTCTATCTCCTGAGCACAGTGCTTTGGGTACTGCTTTCTGAAAGCTGATAGGCTCTGAATGCATGCAGATGTGCACTCCACATACCTGTAGAACAACAATCATCAGCAACCACTGAATCCTTCTTATAACCCAGTAGCTGTCCAGTTTCCACGTAGCTGGAACTGATGAGCCAGAAGAGGTCTAAGACTCCTGAGTCTATTAAGGGCAACCACTACAGTCAGGGGGAATCCACATCATTCCCAAACATGTGAAAGCTGACTGTGAGCTTTCTTCCCTTTTTTTCACATGTATGAAAACTTGTGTGTGATCACACACTGCAAAAGAATTTGTGGACTACAAGAATTGCATCAAAGTGTTTGTTCCTTCAAAAAAAGCAGGTCTTGTTAAGCACTAGAATACAAAGTTCACACTTTTGGACTTGAAGGGGAGCAAGCATATTGCAAAACACAAAATATGGATCTCACTACGGATGCTAGGTGCTTACGAGTAGTCAATGACAATATCTCCAAACGTCTCCGCTGGGTTAATAATCTGTTCATCATCAAGGCAAGTGAATTATGCACCTGGGGGTCATTATTGTGCAGATAGCTAAACAGAATTTCTTACTTATTCGGCAATCCTTTGCGATACTCCTGTCTAATTCCTCTCTATGATGCTGCTTCTTTCAATGAATGGGAAAGAAAAAGTGTTAACCTCCAGCCAAGCATAAGATCGGGTGAGTTCATAACTAGCTGACCCTCCATGCGCATTCTGCAAAACATCCATGGACAACCAAAGAACTCAAAATGAAAAATGAAAAACAGATGCTATATCCCCCTAAGGTGCCTTGAGAAAAGTCCTGAAGATTGTAGCAGATGAGTGGATTTCAATCAATGTGCAGCACCATGTGGATGGATGGATTTCAACCATAAAGTGAGAGTCTTACTTGGTAGGACAGAATAACATTGACACAATCATAAATGCGCTCCACTGGAATGGGGTCCCCGACCAACTCACGTGGTAAGTTGGATAATATCAATGCAGCCTGCCAAACCCAATAACATGGTCGATGGGTGAAGGTGTTCTTTTTCAGCATATGAAAAGCTAGCTTGTGGGCATTGTTGCTAAATTCCATGTCCACCATGAGAATGCCACAATGGACAGAAAGAATATGAGAGGCAACATATGCACACCTTGAGTCCCTCGGAACTACAGTCGGATATGGGCCAACCATGGTCTCCACTTGAAAAAGGCCAGGCACCTTTAGAGATGTGGCGATACCAATAGGCTAAATCCCCAGGGCAATCATCTCTCACCTTCACAACAACGGTCATGAAATTCATTCAGACATACATAAGTATTGTGTTGTCATAAGTATTGCAGACTATCTTCATTTCTACTGAGAACTTCTCATGGACTCATTGTGACACAACGTCATCACCAAGAAGAATGGAATTCAGAGATGACCCAATCAATAATAAAGAGCAATGGTGACAAAACCTGGTTTCTGTCAATGTAAGTATGAGCCTTCTTGAACATGCTCCAACACTCATCAGGCAGGTTTGTAGCACTTAGTGCTTGCACTGCAAATGCTGTGTCCCAAAGTTGGCTCCCATTGTAACCCTGTTAGTCAAATTGTAAACCATTCAAATCGAGTCCAGCAGTCATAAGGTTGAACTACGATAGCAAATAGGGACAAGAAGCTCAATGCCAAAAGAACAAGCACAGAAGGAAGAAAGAGGTGAATGACAAGACCTGCATCTTCATGCCATCTTCAGCTACCCAAAGAAAGTCATAGATACGAGGAAGATGACGCTTGAATGCTTCTGAATTCGGGTCCTCCACCCAACATGCCAGCATGTTCATCACCTGTTCAGAGTCACCACCAGTACCTCTGGTATTACATGATGCCCCAGGAGAATTCACAGGAGCCTCGATCAGCAATAGAAAGCAAGTTGCTTTAATCAGAAGATTTCTCCCATCTGGCTCAAAATTGCACATTTACATCAAAGAGTCTTCATAGAGTTGACAAAAAAACTTAACAAGAACACCCATTTTATCAGTCTCAAAGAGTTGGCACAATGAAGACCCAACTAAACACGAGAATTTGACGACATACCTTGTTGACAGGCCCAATGTCTATATATCGGGTATTCACATCCTCATAGTGGACATGTTCCATGGCTGTGGCAAGGGCCTTTTTACGAAGAAGTGAACCAGGCCAATGCATCAATATGGGTTCCACTACCTTGTGCAGAGTGCCCCAAAGAATGTCCTGTATTAATGGATGTGGGTAGTACAAGTCTTCCTGCAAATAAGACACCCAACAAATTAGAAGAAAAATTCAAATCTGACGAATTGTTCATGCTTGTGGTTGCTCATATATCCCTTTTCACCAGCTTCAGAAGCCAAACAAAAAGTGGAGGGACTCTTGCTATTAAAAAAAAACAACTTCAAACTCACCTTGGCACACTCATTGCGAGCTTTATTCCAGTCAATTTTGGAGTATGGTTGTATGAAAATTTCTTCTCTGAGAGCCTTGACTGTGTTTGTAATGGGTCCTGTGAATCGCTTTCCATAGATGTAGCTCATGGGCAAGTACACCATCCGGCAGTGGCACCACATCCTTCCTGTCACAAATACACTTTACTGTGGTGAGAGATGCTGGTAAGACTCAGAACGCATTTTGCAAGAAATTCCAAGAACTGCACACATGAAGAATCCAGGAAAAGAGAGGCACACCTGGATGCATTGGGAGGAAATAGGGCAGCATCCAAATCTCAGGGGGCAATGGGTTATTGCCCGGCCACTCAAAAGCTCCAAGAACCTGAAGACAGCAAAAAAAAATTAGGGCACAGTGACAGAAAGCCCAGAACTTTGGAATGACAGAATTGGAGTGTGGATTCTACAAACACACAAGGAGAAGAAGGAAGATAGGCCTTCAGTGCACACTTGCCGAAAGCCAGAACTTGCCCCATGAGGGTATGGAGGTGGCACCACCATGGTCCAGGATCCATTGACGCCCACGTTCCAGTGAGTTGAATTCCCCTCCCTCCGGACCATCACCAAGGAGTCGCAATGTGACATAGCTAAGCACTGACCCAAACATGGTACTGTCACCTTCGATGTGCAATCCCCAGCCTCCATCCTTGTTCTGAAGAATTCACTCACCATAACAGGGGTGAATTGTAAGACATGACAAAAGCAGTAAAGAAAATTGTTAGCAAGAAATGTAAGTAAGAATCCTACTGAAACCAACACCACTTCATGAAATGAATTGCCCCTCCAATGACAATGGAGGTTACCTGATGGTTGTAGAGATATCGGCGCATCTCATCTTTATGTGCTTGTGACAATACATTGTTCAATGCACCTGTCACCGACAGTGTGATAACCTGCAAGAGAAAGAAAATTTTCATCACAAAAGAAGAGTGCAACTGATCATCAACAACAGCCGATGGGATCCAAGAAAGAAGAAGAAGAAGAAGAAGATGGGATCCATATGATGATGTATGTGTGTGCATATGGCATACCAGGCCAGGCATGAGAAACATGGGTCCTCCATAGTCACCAGGCCAATGACCATCATGAGCTTGCAGAGTGGAGTAGAACCGCAAACCTCGCCGCAAAGTTGTGGTTACAGCTTCCTCTGTCAGCTCATTCCAGCTGGATACTTGTACTTGCTGTGGCAAGTCGGGAAGAGGATTCTCTTTTGCAAACTTTGCACATAAACCCAGAAGAATCCATCAATACCTCAATTGGGTATTCCAACAAAACCCCACCTCACTACCCAGGCAATGGCAATGCAACCCATTTCACTGAGCAGAAAGAGAGAACCGATACACACATGCACGCACCCATCGCACACACACCAACACACAATACATACATACATTCATGGATACATGCATACCTGCAAGCGCATGAGGAGGTCAGCGCTATGGCGTTTCTCGTAGCGATTCTTGGTGAACTCAGCTCGAGCTTTGTCCACTGCCAAGCGATCGGCGAGCGAGTCCTCCGCATCTGCCTTCTCCTCGGAAGAGTACTCCCATACTTGGCGACCAGAGAATCCATTCACAGATTGCATCCATGGACCCCTACCCTCTGCAACTTTAAGCGTCCACATTTCTTCCTTGTTCTTGCACTTCCTACTCCCCTGATTTCCTGCGCTCCTGGTCTTCTACCTCCTCCTCTGTCAAAGAGTTGGCAGACGCACCAAGCGAGCGAGCGAGCGATGCGCGCAACACTCCCGCGAACACAAAACAAACGAAGCGAAGCTCACAGCGAAGGCAAAGCAAGAGCAGCTCTGTGTACGTACGTACGTACATACGTACAGGTTGTGTATAAATACTGACGACGTATAAATACAAGACGTAGAAAGCAAGGATTTCTTCTATATACTCCATATCATACTTTTTTGTGATATCAAAAATTTGGCGATTGTGTTTTCAACAAATAGAAAAAAAAAAATCTAATTGAAAAAGGAAAAACCGAAAATAATAATCCCAATTTAGCCAACAAAATAAATAAAAGCTGACAGCAAAGTGAAGCGACGCAGAGCAGTGTACGTACGTACGTACAGATTCCGTATAAGGACTGACGATGTATAAATACATCAGGTTTAAAGGCCAGGATTTGTTCTACATAAGTACATTGGATTTCTTTTTTGTGATATCAAAAATTTTGCAAATTTTTTTTTCAAAAAATAGAGAAATTAGTTGAATTTACACTGGAAAATAATAATAATAATAATAATAATAATAATCCCAATTTTCCCAACAAAGCTAAGCTCACATAACAATGGAAAGCAGAGCAGCGCTATGTACACATGTACGTATTATTTTTGTATAAAAGACTTAAAAACTGTATAAATACACGACGTAGAAAGCAGGGAGTTCTTTTACGTACTCCATATATCAGGGTTTTTTTTTTTTTTTTTTTCTTAAATTGTGATATCTAAAATTTGGCGAATTTTTCAAAACAGAAAAAAAAATAATAATAAAAAGTCGAATTTACACTAAAAAATAAAAAGAAAATCCGAATTGTCCCAATTTTTTTATTGGAAAAAAGAGAAAAATTGCCTCCCAAAAAATCACTGAAAGTCTGTATACCCTACACAATTTTGTAAAAGAATTCTATTATTAAAATAAATATTGTATTTATGCATAAACTATAACCTCTGGTACAAGAGTTATATAACCAGTGATTTTTTTTCAGGGCAAAATTTTGTTGTATTTTCTACAAAACATTCAGAATTTTGGGATTTTCTTCTTTTTTTCCTTATTCTTATTATTATTATTATTATTATTATATTAGGGTAATTAGTTTCCACTCCTCCTTCATTGAATTTCTCTGCACAGATTTGTAACCTTCCCCATGCTTGCATCCATTTGCAAATTTATGATGATCTAGTTTAAAGCTTGCTGTTGCTGCTGCTGTTGCTGTTGCAGCACACCCACAAATCAATTTTTACCATGTTCAAATCTGCAAAGAGGCAGAGAACATGGGCCAGATCAAAAATCTGCTGAAAAGGCATGGAAGATGTGCACACACATCATCATGGTGTGAGAAAGAAAAGATTTGATTATCCATGTGAGACCCCAAACTGCAATTTGCAATTACTTCAATCCTGTTGAAAAGCTGACAGGAGCTTCCAATGAGAAAACAATATAATAATAATAATAATTCCCCAACATTCAATACATCACGGGTTGTTGCCAGGCTTATTTTTTAAACCCTAATTTCACTTCATACAATAATAATAATAATAATAATAATAACACGGTGCGTTTTGTAGTTGTTGGAAATCTTTGCTGGTGTATGCATCCATGAAAGCTGTAGGTCACCACCACTGCTGTATTTGTTCTTGTGATTAGGGTTTGTTACACAGAGTTTTGGGTATAGGAAATTTCAACCATCCCAACCAAGAATGAATTGAACCACCATCGCACAACAGGAAAAAAAAGACTCGCTTCAAGAATCAACCACTGCTGCACAGTAATCAGTCAGGGTGTTCCCAAAATAAACACCAGGCTGAGGCCATAAGACAATCCATCTAGGAGATAATAATATATTCGATCTCAATTTTCTTCCTCATGATCTGATCATTCCTAAATCATGGAAACCGACAAAGTTTTTCCCAAGAGCAAGATCAAAGAAAGAGGATTCAACAACATCCTGAGCCTCAGTCAGTTTTTGTGGCTTAATTCTGTAATAGCTATCAAGCACATCAGGATTCAGTGTTGCAAGAGCATGTGAAGAGGAAAATAATGCAGTCATTAATGGTGGAACTGATGAGGGAAAGCTCAAGTTTGCAAGGATGATTGACAAACTTTATGGGGAACAGCAGTCAAGGGACACGACTAGTTTTAAAGACAACTCAACCATTACGTTGGTTGGTATGTGTGATGATTGTATTGCTCATGTCTGTGGACACCATCACTCTTGTTCTTTGTACACATGAGGAAAGTCACATCAACATCAACAGCTCCAGCCATCTATGCGGAAGCCATCTGCGGCACACATCAACCCACAGACAACTGAGTTGGCTGCAGATTAAGGTAACCCTAAAAAATAATTCTATTGCAGTTTTGCAACCAATTTGGCTCACATTGAAGTTGCTGCCCTGTTTTGTCAAATAACAGCAACCAAGCAACAGACTCTCTCTCTCCAATAGCCAAAAGCCAAATTCAGATTTGTAACAATCCATCTCATGTCATAACACCACTTTGATGAGGTGGTGCTATGTGGGCCGGGGGACCAGCAGACATCTCAGGCAGCAGGATCAGCAAAGAGGTCATCATCTGCTCTTACACCAGAGAAGGTGATTGGCAGAATACCTCGCTTGGACCCACTTGACAAGTTCAAGCGATACACTGGTGGCTTCAATGTCACCAATGTGCACTACTGGAGTGTAGGTCCATCTACTACTACAACACCCAGTGGCACAGCCATTTGGGTCGACTCAGTTTTCACTGATTGCACAATGAACCAACAAAACCACTTGTGCCAAATAGCCACTGGTAGATCAAATCAGTGTTACTCCATATCAAATCACTACAACACACAGACACAATGCAGGTTCACAATGATTAACAACACTAAAAGTGATTGGGGGTTTGTGTGCACTGGTGGACAGTCAGTGGCATTCACCGGCATATGGGCATACACAATGGCAATAGTATGTCTGCTGTGCGGAGTGCTACTACTCGTCTGGCAGACCTACACCTCCAATGACAATTCATTCAAGGAGGAAGTCCTGTTACCTGAGTCAAAAGCTGGGCACAGAGTGCCTGTTTGCTGCATCTTGCAGTTCGGTGTTCTTGTATTGTCAGCATCTCACCCATTTCT
>Ga0116229_10003420_pt1 | contig 26062 bp, 14 predicted proteins | sample S1TSphgellanicum_3_FD_87313 | JGI IMG/M metagenome (GOLD analysis project Ga0116229, IMG submission 87313) | Host-associated microbial communities from peat moss isolated from Minnesota, USA - S1T2_Fc - Sphagnum magellanicum MG | ecosystem: Host-associated > Plants > Peat moss > Unclassified... | reverse complement strand
TGATATTCGCGACATTCCGGTTCATCAAGAGATTCTCTCGCAACTTGGTGTGGTAGTAGTGCAGTTGCAATTCCAGGTAGCCTTTGTGCTGCCCGGCCAATCGCGGGACGTTATTCGTCCCTGCGCCGACCTCGCCGTGACATTGGCTACATTTGATGACCTTGGGTTCCGCCACGCCGTTTTCATAGATCTCCTTGCCTTTCGCCGCGAGCTCGGGGTTGCTCGACGGTTGCCCGCCGACGGCGGGAAGGCTCGAGAAGTACTGTGCCAGGCCTTGGATCTGTTCGTCGGTCAGGCCACGGGCGATCCCCCACATGAACGCTCGAGCATGCGGATCCGCACGACCGCGTTGCCGCAGCAGCTTCAACTGCGTCTCGATGTAGATCGGATTCTGGGCGGCCAGAATCGGGAAGAGCGGTGAAATGCTGATGCCGTTGGCGCTGGGACCATGGCACTTCGAGCATGCATAGCTGGCGGTTTCACGGGCAGACCGCAGCGAGGGATCAGGCGGTACCGAAATGTCCGCCGCCCAGGCACTGCCAGCCACCGTGAAGCCGAGCGCGATCGTCGCCATCGAGAGCGAATGAGTCTTGAGCGTTCTCATTAGTAGTCCATCCATAGTCCCAAGACCCAGGTGTTGTTGTTCGACGCCTTGATGTTGGGAAAGCCGGGAGAATTGGGGAAGGTGGCATTGCTCAGATTAAAGGGACTTTGGTTGTTCGCCACCACCTGATACGCGTCGTACTGCAACAGGAACCTCACGTTGAGCCAGGGCAGGTAATCGAGCTCGAAGGTCTCGTATTGATTGGCCGGCGAGCCATTGCCCCCATTCGCGAGCGGATCGAACGTGCCGGTCGTGCGCGTGAAGCTCACGAGTCCGCCATAGTGTCGATCGCGGAAGTACTCCCCCGTGACCAGAAACTGCGTCAGCGTGTCCGTCGGATTGGTGTAGATGGGTGAGGTCGCGCCGGTGAAGGTCGCCGCGACCAGCTCGGAGCTGTTCTGTTGGCGCTCGTGGGTGACATGACCCAGAAAGCCGAAGATGTTGTGCTGGCCGTTGTACTGGTACTGCCAATCGACGCTAAGATCCGTATACCGCTCGATGGCGCCCGGGTTGAAGGTCTGCCCGGGAGTGTAGGTGTTGCCCGCCGCATTGGCCGCGAGCTGCTGCTGGGCCGAGATGTAGCCGTTCGAGGGAATCCAGTTCGCGTACAGCGCGCTCGCGCCGATCTCGGCCGAGTGGTAGCCCCAGTCGCGCTCGTAGGCGATGCGTGCGTAAGGCGCAAATCGATCCAGCGCGCCGCCATTGGCGGCAAGACTCACGCTGTCGACCGTGGGTGAATTACCGCCCGCGAGCGCGGAGTGATACTCCGATATCTCGAAGTACAGTGAGTCATCGTAAAAAGCGTAGGCGCCGATTCCGGCAACCACGCCGGGCCCGAGTGCGTTTAAGATCGGCCCACTGGTCCCGGTGCCGCCGACGCCGCCGCTCGACAGGGTCACGGTGTTGAAGTTCGGCAGCGTGTAGCTGCCGATGCCGTTCCAGACGTCCTGGAACGTCACGTAGTTGTTGGCCGTGATGCCCCACACCCACTTGTTGTCGAAGGTGTGATCGCTGTAGCGGATGTCGATATTGTCGACGCCCACGCTACCGGCCTGGCCGTTGTAGGTCAGCTGCAGCCACGCGCCCACCTTATCGGACACCGCGCCCGCGTAGACCAAGCTGAATTGATCCGGAAACTGATAGGTATCGCTTTGCGCGTGAGCGGGATAGGGCTGGCCGGTATCCGGCGGCGCCCGGTCGTAGTGGTCGTAGCCCATTTGCGCCAGCACGGCGATTCCCGGCAGATCGGTGAGCCACACGGTGTTGCGCTTGTGATCGTCGATGTCATTGACCAGCGGTGGCCGCGTGGTCAGCGTGTAGCCGTTTAACTTGAAGCGGCGGCCGAACGGGGTCAGTTCGGGCGGTGCCGTGTGGCAGGCTTCGCAGGCCAGGCCCGTCTGCCGCGCAAAGGGGGGAACCGCACTGGCGGGCTCCGCCATCAGCATCAATGCGGAAGCGCCGAGGATCCACGCGGTGGCCACCGCGGCCAGTCGTAGCAGCCTCACAACACCCACCCTTGGCTCGAACCGGCATGCAATACCAGGTTGAAAGGGATTGTTCTCATTAATTAAGCCCCCGTTTTCTCGTGTCAGCCACACCACTCGAGAACGCTTTTCTTTCTTCTTTCGCAGCCTAAAGGCCGCTCTTGTGTGAGTCGATCTCGTGGAGCAAACTTGCAATGGGGACGCCGGAAAGTAAAACGAGGATTTCAACACTCCACCTTTTGAATTCCTTATGAGTGGCGTCGATGCAACGCAACGAGTCACGCTCGAGGGGGAGACCCGCTCGTGGCGATTCGGCCAGGGGTGGCGCGAGTTCACAATGCCCGGAGGTCCTATCAGATGCGAGCGATACTGACGATGAAACCTGCGTGCCTCTTGCTGTGTCTGTCGGTTGTTTCCGGCGCTGCGGGCGCGGCTGAGACCGATCCGTGTGCCGGCTTGGATGGCGCCGGCTTGTCCCAGTGCCGCAGTAATCAGGAAACGCTGCGACTGCAGCAACGGCTGGAACGACAGCTCCAAGAACAACAGGAGCGGCAGGACCAGCTCGACAAGCAACAACGGGAAGTTCAGCAGCAGCTCGACAGCATGCGGCTGCAAAACGAGACTCTTCGCAAACAGCTGGAAAGTGAGGCAGCGAGTCCCTCCACGCATCCGGTCGCGACGGCCGCGATGGAAGCCTCGCGGACTCAGGACGTCAAGAGCTGGAAGGCGGACAACCCGTGGTTCGGATCCGACTATGCCAAGACCCAATTTGCCATGCGCTACATCAATCAACTGCAGCGCGAACATCCGGATCTGACCGGCCGGGCGTTACTCGATGCCTTGTCGACGAAGGTCGATGAGACGTTCGGCGCGGCGCATTAGGCGATCACGCGGCATCCGTCGGCCGGACGGTTGCTACACCGGGCTCGCGACGGAATGGAGCTCCGGTGAGTACGAACGCCAGGTGTCGCGACCCGCGTTTTTCGCTGCATACAGTGCGAGATCCGCGCACTTGTAGAGGGTTTCGGTGTCGGTCGCGTCGTCCGGGCAGCTCGCCGCGCCGATCGTGGCGCGTGGGTTCAGGATGGAATCGCCGTGGCGGAAGGATTGTCGCAGAGCGCTCATGATGCGCTCACAGACGGTGTCATCGTGCGCGACCGCGTCCACGGAATGCGGCAGGAGAATGGCGAACTCGTCGCCGCCGAGACGGCAGATCCAGTCGCTGTCGCGCAGCACCGACTTCAATCGGCGCGCCACCTCGACGAGCAGCGCATCACCCGCGTCGTGGCCGAGACTGTCGTTGATGTGCTTGAAGCGGTCGAGATCCAGCAACAGCAACGTGAAGCACAGCGTTCCGCGTTTCGCGAGCGCGGTCATGCGTTGCATTTCCTCGGCGAACAGGCGGCGATTCGCGAGACCCGTGAGTGGATCGAAATACGCCATCCGCTGAAGTTCCTGCTGGCTCGCGCGCAATTCCTGGCTGCTCTTCTCGAGTTCCGCCGAGCGTTGCCGAAGATCGGCCGTGCGTTGGTCGACCACGGCTTCGAGTTCTCTCTGCCGGCGGCGCAGAACGGCAGTCCGGATCTGGACCAACGCGGCGATCACGAGCACCAGCACCAGACCGCCGATCAGCTTGAACCAGAGGGTCTGATACCAGGCCGGCAAGACATGCACCGGAATGGAGAGGGTGGTCGCAGTCCAGGGCGGTTCATGGTCGGAGCCCTGCAGCTCGAGCACATAGTCGCCCGGTGGCAGGTTCGTATAGGAGGCCAGTCGACGGTCGGCCGGTATCGAATTCCAGGCGGGATCGAAACCCTGCAAGCGATAACGGTAGTGGTTCTCTGCGGGTGAGGTGAAATCCAGGGCCGAGAACTCCACCATGAAACCGGGATTCGCTGCGGGAACGTCGATGCGTGGCGGCGGGCCGCCGCCGTTGAAGCGGCTCGCGTTGACCGGTCGGCCGCCGATACTGGCTTCCGTCACGACCACGGGCGGATGAAACAGCGAATGCCGAGTCTCGAGCGGGTGCACGACCGTGATACCGCGTTGACCGCCAAATAGCAGATCCCCGTCCGCGGTGATCCCGCCGGAATCGGCCCAATACGCCAAGATCTGCACGCCTTGCGATACGCCCAGTGTGCGTACGGCGAGAGTGTCGGGATCGATGACGGCGAGACCGTTGTCGGTGCTCGCCCACACCCTGCCGCGCGCATCGAGCAACAGTTTGTCGACGCCCATGTTCGGCAATCCGTCGCGTATCCCGAGCCTGCGAAAGCGCGGCCTGCCATCGGCGCGGCTCCCCTCCAGGATCTGGATGCCAGCGCCCTCACTGCCCACCCACAATCGACCCTGACGGTCGATCAGCATCGACACCACGAAGCCGGGCCACAGCGACTGCGGATCCGCCAAATTGCCGGGTAGGTTGTCGATGTCTCCCGACACGGTGTCAAGTCGGCTCACGCCGGCCGACGTACCGATCCAGAGCGTGTGCGAAGGCGCCGACAGCAGCGTCACGATTCGTTGGTCCGCGAATTGCTCGTGCGTGAAATGGCGAACGACCCGGGGGGCGCCGCGGTGAGTCGTGTCGAGCGCCCATAATCCGTCGACGCCGCCGAGCCACAGGACATCGTTGACCGCGAGCAATGTATAGACCCCGGCGTCCACCGATCGCGAGGGAATCTCGACGCGAGTCACCTGCCGCGCCTGCGGATCGGTTCGGTAGAGGCCGTGGCGCGTCCCGATATACACGCCGCCGTCGGGTCCCGACGCCATCGTGAGCACGCGGCTGGGCGGCAGGTTGCGCTCCGGATGCAGAGGATTGCCCGTCAGTTCGCCGACTCGGCCGAGCCGCGGATCCAGAATATCGATGCCGCCTTCGTCGCCGACGCTGAGCCAGACGCGCCCATCCGGCATCGGCAGGACGAAAGGCACCTGCACGTCCGTGATCGGACGATCGCCGTCCGTTGCGCCGAGCAGTGTCGAGACCGCCGTGATTCGCGGATCATGCATGCTGAGCGCGAGCGTGGTGCTGACCCAGACGAGGCCACTGTGGTCGCGATACATCGCATGAATGTCATCGTCCTGCAGCGTCGAGGATTCATCGACGTGGTGCCGCAGGCGACGTGTCTTCCAGGATTCGAGATCGACACTGATGATGCCGCGGCCGCTGCTGCCGAGCCAGATCTCACCCGGTGTCGGTTCGACGATCGACAGAATGCTCTCGGATGGCAGGCTCGACTCGGCGCCGGTCTCGCGCACGGCCCGCGGCCCCGACGTGCCCCGTTCCCATACGAAGGCGCCATAGGGTCGGGTGCCGATCCACAGGTTGCCCAAGCTGTCGCGCAACAACGCCCAGATCGCCGGTGGCACGGCGCTGCCCACCGCCAACGACACCGGGGTGAAGCGCACCGACTGCGGCGGTCGGTACATCAGGCCCTTGTCGGTGCCGACCCACAGGCCGCCGTCGGGGTCTTGAAGAAGGGCCTTGACTGCGCCCACATTCTCCTCGCCCAGAGGCTCCGAGCGGATCGCGTGGGTCGCGAGATCGAGGTGATCCAGACCTTTGCCGGTGCCCACCCACAGTCCCTGCTTGCCGTCGCCGGCGATCGCCGTCACTGCGGGATCATCCAACCGTCCCGCACCGGCGCCGATCACGAGAAAGCGGTCGAGTTGCGGATCATAGCTGGCAAGTCCGCCGTTCGAGGTACCTATCCAGAGGCATCCCGTGCCGTCCGTATACAGCGCGGTCACATCATTGTCGGGCAGCGCAGACGGGTCCAAAGGATCCGCCTGGTAGGTCCTCGAGTGGTAGCCATCCCAGCGGACCAGTCCGCCCTGCGTGGCGAGCCAGAGGAATCCCTGCCCGTCCTGCGTGATGGCGGCCGCGAAGCGCATGTCGGGCTCGGTGATGTGCCGAAACACCACGTCGGCGAGGTCTCGCCAGTGTCCGTCGCGAGCATGAAGCGCTTGCGGTGGCGGCGCCGCAGCCGCGCCTGCAGGGTGAGACAGGCCGAGCAATGCGCAGAGCGACAACAGCAACCAGCACTTGCCAAGAGCGTCAATGTTCCGCCGACTCATGGCAGCATCCCCTGAAGAAAACCGAGAACGTCGGCGCGGCTCACCCAATCGGAGTGCGCGGGATCAGCGTCCGCTCCATCTCGGTGAGCAGTTCCTCGACGCTGCAGTCGGCATCGGCGGGATCGACGAACACGGAACCCTGGTTGTCGAGTTCGACGTCGAGCAGGTCGGACCCGTGCCCATCGAGGCGCGCCAGGATCCCCGCCTGATGCTGGAACGCCCGCAGCAGACGGCGGCTTTGTATCTCGAGCCGGCGCTGTACCAGGGCCTCGCGGATCGTGACGGCCAACACCGCCGGGTTGCACGGTTTCACGAAGAAGCGGTGCACCTCGCCCTCATTGATCGCCCGTAGGGCCGTGTCGAGATTGGCCTCGCCCGACAGCATGATGCGGATGGTGCCGGGAAAGCGCAGTCGCACGGCTGCGAGAAACCGTGATCCCGAGAGCCCGGGCATTTTCTCGTCCGAGACGATCACATCGATGCTCTTTGCCTCCAGCACGCGCAGTGCCTCGCTGGCCGATGCCGCCATGAGGACTTCATAGGGCTCGTGGCGCAGCGCGCGCTTCAGGGCTTCGGTGACGCGCGGCTCGTCGTCGACGAGCAGGACCTGGGGGAGTGAGTGCATGCCGGCCTATCGGCGCCGTTGCAGCAAGCTTGAGGCGGTGCGTCCCTACAAGGATGCCGTCGGCGCCAGGCGTCGATTCGGTCGCCGGGAGTGTGATCTGGTTATCGGTTCGCCGCGACCGACTTCAGTCCCCGACAAGTGCTACCGCAGCGCAGGGCGGACTATTCGGACGCCCAAGTTTCGCAAAACGTCCCCGCCTTTAGGACAGATCCTACAGCCGTCTTGCGGGATCCGGGCGAAAGTCATGGTCTTTACTGGGCCACCGAGGCGGAGCCTGCCATGCAGTCCAACGATGCCATCCAATTCGGCAATGACAACGTGCAGTTGAGCGAATGCCCCATCGAGGAATCCTGGATCCTCGAAGGCCGGCCCGTGGCGCGGCGCTACGTGCTCTCGAAGAGCGCGGATGGGTCTGCGGGCATGATCTTCTGGGATTGCACCGCAGGACGCTTTCAGTGGCATTACGGCATGGATGAGTCGATCTATCTGCTGGAGGGGTCGGTAATCATCACCGATCAAGCCGGCGTCGCCCATCATCTTGAGGCCGGCAATACGATCTTCTTCCCCGCCGGCAGCCGAGCGGAATGGAACGTGGCGCGATACGTGCGCAAGGTGGCGTTTTGCCGGGTGCCGATGCCGAGGTCCTTCTTCCTGGCGCGGCGCCTGTATCGCGGATTGAAGCGGATGGTGCCGCGGCGCGTGGCGGAACCGTCGCCACGTTCGTTGTTCGAGGCCGGTTAGCGCCGTGGCTTGAAGCGGACGCCGCATCGGGAGGGCGCCAATCGCAATGGATCGAGAACGAGAGGTCGAGGCGACTGATGGGCACGGCGATGCGCAGGCCCTGTATTTCGACTCGTCGGGCGTGGGGCTATTTGCGTGGCTGCACCGGCAACCTGCCGGGACCGCCGCCTCCTTGGGGCTGGTCATCTGCAAGCCGTTCGGCTACGAGGCCTTGTGTGCCCATCGGGGCATCCGCGATATCGCGCGAACGGTGGCGAGATCCGGTGTCCCGGTGTTGCGCTTCGATTACGCCGGCACCGGCGACAGTGCGGACATCGACGCGCGTGCCGATCAAATCGAGGCCTGGGTCGGCGATGTTGTGGCGGCCGTTGCGCTGCTGAAACGGTTGACGGGGGTCACCGCCGTGGCCGTGCTCGGTTTTCGTCTCGGCAGCCTGCTCGCGGTGCTCGCGGCCGAACGCTGTCAGGTCTTCGCGCTCGGGCTCGTCGCACCGATCGTCAGCGGTCCGCGCTTCTTGAAGGAACTGCGCGCACGGATGCGCAGCGCCGCGCTCGGTGCAGAGCGGTCGCCGGCATCGGCGTCGGCGGCGGTCTCGGCCGGCGCCAGCGGCCTCGAGGTGAGCGGATTCGCACTCTCCGCCTCGACCCTCGAGTCGCTCGCGACGATCGATCTCGCCACCCGGGCCCCGCCGCCCGTGCCGCGCGACGTGCTCGTCGTCGAACATCCGTCCTCCCCGGTGACGGACGCTTGGCTGGGAACGCTGCGCGCGGGCGGCGTTGCCGTCGAGTATCGCGTCTCGACGGGCGCCGTGGAACTCTTGTTGACCGACCCGCAGTTCGCCGTGGTCAGCGAAACGCTGCGGGCCGCCGTGCATCGCTGGGTGGAGCGCACACGCGACGCAGTCGTCGAGCGGCCGTCCCCTCGCATGCCGACGGGGTCCGTGCTGTCATCGCTGCGGCAGGAGACAGAGGGGAGCCACTGGCACGAGCAGCCCGTGTTCCTGCCGACGGGCGCCCCCTGCTTCGGGATCCTGACGGTGCCCGGTCGACCGGGGCACCGCAGGCGGGCCGTGATTCTGCTGAATGTGGGCGCGGAATATCACGTGGGATCGAGCCGACTCTACGTCACGCTCGCCCGCCGCTGGGCGGATGACGGGTACACGGTGTTGCGGCTCGATCTGGCGGGCTTGGGGGACAGCGATGCACGTGCGGGTCGACCGGACAGTGAAGTCTATCCGCCCGGTGCGATCGAGGACATTGCCGGTGCCGTGAATTTCATCGCTCAAACGCGGGGCATCACCGATATCGCGCTCGTCGGCCTGTGTTCGGGTGCCTACCATGCCCTGCGCGCGGCGGTCGGCGGCCTGGCGGTCACCCGGGTGTTGATGATCAATCCCATGACCTATTACTGGAAGCAAGGCATGACGGCCGACGACATGCATCGAGCACTCGAAGTGGCCCGCAGCTTAGGCTATTACCGCGAACGCTTTTTCTCTGATTCGATTTGGAGAAAGGTGTGGAACGGGCAGGTGAGCCTGTGGCGTATCGCACGGGTCCTCGTGCAGCGACCCTTGCTGGCTGTCGAGGCGGTGGTGCGCAATGTCGGACGCCGATTCAAATTGCGTCTGCCACGGGACTTGGGCGGCGAACTCGAGCAGATCTGCGCTCGCGGTGTCAAAACCTTGTTCATCTTTTCCCGGGGCGAACCTGGGCTTGATCGTCTGATGCTTCAATGCCGATCGACGCTCAAACGGCTCGAGGGTCGGTGCCGTGTGCACGTCATCGACGATGCGGATCACATCTTCAGCCGACGCGGATCGCGAGCGGCGCTCGAAGCGTTGCTCAGCGAAGAGCTGGCCGCACGTGACGATTGGGAAGCGGCCGCGCCGATTCCCGCCGAACTCGCCGCGCCCTAAAAAGTCACTCTGTCGCCGTGAACCAACGCTCCGTTGCGACGGAGCGTTCGTGTTTGCTTCGCGCCACATCCCTGTCTCCGATGCAAGACGCCTTGGTGCTCCCGACCATCGTCTATAGAGTCGCGCCGCTCATCGACGTCAGATTTTTCTGGCGCCCCTTCAGCGACGGCGCCTACAGCGCCTATAGGAACCGATCGGATGCTCAAGAACTTTTTTTGCATGTGGCTGCTCATGGCGGGAGCCGTGCCGGCCGTCGCGACGGCCCAGTACCAAGTGACCCATGCGACCGTCACCCAAATCGCCGCGGCAGGCCCGACGGCCGCCGCGGCCGGACCCGCGGCTGCTCGGTTTGCGATTGAAGTTGACATCTACTCGCGCCAAGCCGCGTCCGACCTGCTGGTCGACCTGGAGGTCCACGATCCGTCCGGCAACAAGATCGGACAGCAGACCTTCACCACGGCGAACTACGATTTCGTCGCGGGTGAAACCCATCATTTTCAGTGGACCTACACGATGCCGAGCACCGAGCCCACCGGAACCTACTCGGTCGTGGCGGGCGTGTTCACGGCCCGCTGGGTGACGAAGCTCTATTGGAACACGGCGGTCGCGTCGTTTGGCTACACCGCCGTGCCGCTCGACATCCGCCTCGTGTCCGCGTCGGTCGGTCCGGGACTCGTCAACGCCGGCCAGATCGTGCACATCGCGGCGGCATTCGAATCGTCCATCGCGGCCGGAGGCCTGGTCGTCAATCTCGAGCTGCACGATCCCCTCGGCGTGAAGGTCGGCCAGTGGTACATCGAGGGACAGAATTTTCCCGCGCACGTTCCGCAGAACTACGCCTGGGATTTCGTCGTGCCGCCGGCGGCGACACCGAAGAGCTACTCCCTGACGGTGGGTGTGGTGTTGCCCGGCTTCACGACACGCTACCTGTGGGTCGACACGCAGGACTCGTTCGCGATCGTGGGCCCCGGCATTTGCTTGACTCCGGCGCCGTCGCGCTTCGAGAGCGAGTCGGCTGCCAAGACCTACGGCTTTAGCATGCATGGCGGCATCGATTACGATCAGCTCGCGGACACCGGAGCCGGCGTGGTGCGCACGAACCTCTATTGGTCCAGCGTCGAGACGACGCCCGGCGTGTACGATTTCGCTGCGACCGATGCGGTGGTCTCCAAGCTCTTGGCGCGCAATCTCACTCCACTCTTGATCCTGGGATACGGCAACCCGCTGTATACCGGCGGCGGTGCAACCGTCGCGCAGTGGAGCCACGCTTTCGCGAAGTATGCGGCGGCCGCCGCCGCGCACTATAAGGGCAAGGGGGTCCTATGGGAGATCTGGAATGAACCGGATGGGACCACGTTCTGGGATCCGCCGAGCGCCTCCGCCTATGCCTCGCTCGTCATGACCGCGGCACCGGCCATCCGCGCGGCTGACGACTCGGCACCCATCCTTGCCGGCGTGACCTCGGGTGTCGATTGGCTGTTCGTGCAAGGGATTGCCCGGGCCGGCGTACTCTCCACTATCGACGCGATTTCCGTGCATCCCTACCGCCACACCGAGCCAGAGACCGTCGCGACCGATCTCGCGACGCTGCGGGCGGTCATGGAGTCGGCCGCCACGCCCTGCGCGCGACAGCTGCCGATCGTCTCATCGGAGTGGGGCTACTCGACCACCTGGAACACGGGTGCTTCCGCCCCTTACTCGGCCATGCAACAAGGCTATTTCTTGGCACGAGAATGGCTCATGGGTTCGTATCTCGGACTGCCGGCGTCGATCTGGTACGACTTCGAGGACGATGGCACGGATCCGACGAATCCTGAGCACAATTTTGGTGCGGTCAGCGCGAGCGGTGCACCGCTGCCCGCGTACGCCTCGGCGCAAAATCTTGCCAGCCAGCTGCAGGGGTTCACCTTTTCGCACCGCGTGCCGACCGGAGATCCCACCGTTTGGAGTCTGTTGTTCCTGTCCGGCAAGGAAGTCGCCGTGGTCAACTGGACCGATGCCGCCTCGCGGATCGCAGACACGGCGAATATCCCGGTCGTTTACCTCTTGAATTCGTCCTCGGCCGGCTATGCGCAGAATTTTCGATCCGCGGAACTCATCTATCCGCAGAATCTGCTGATGGCGGCACCCGGCAAGGACGTGCTGGTCAAGTTCGTGATCCAGAACAACGAGGCAAGCGCGGCCAACATCGTGCTCACCGTCGGCGCGGCGAGGGCCGCTTTCTCGGTCGCGCCGGGGCAGCGCTTCGTATCGACACAGGAACTTTCGGTCGGTTCGACCATGAATCTGACGCCGACGCTGTTTCCGGTCAGCATGACCTGGAACGGTGCGGCCGTGCCCAATCTTCCCCCGGTGCAAGTCGCCAATTTTGCGGCCATCACGACCCAACCGGGGTTTCCGCTCGGCAGCAACTGCTCGACGATGAGTTGTTACAACGGGAGCGACTGAGGTCGCGGTCGTGGCCGCGGCAATTCCTCGAGCGCCGGTGACGCCGGCGGGAGGGACGTGCTCAAACCGGCCACTCGTCGGGAATGTTGCAGGCGAAATCGGCGTCTTCGGGAACCCAGTCGAGATACTCGCCGTATCGGTCCCCGATGAAATCCTTGTTCACGTGGGTGAAGGGAAGCCGATCCTCGATGCGTTGGCCGGCGAGCTCCGTCGCGTAAGAGACCGTCGAGAACTGCCGATACAGCTCGAGCTGGTCCGCCGCGATGATCTGGACACAGGTTTCGGGCATCTCCCAGCGCGGACACCACAGTGCGGTCCAGCCGGACGTCAAGCCGTTGATGTAGGCGATGATCCTCTCGGTGAAGAGGAAGGAGTCGCTCTCGACATGCACGACCTTGTCGAATCCGTATCGATGTGCGTAGACGGCCGCAAACGTGAAACTGCGAAACCAGCCGGGGTAGACCAGTGCGTCGGAGCGTCCGAGATTGTCGGCAAAATGATAGAGCACGGTCTTCTCGGGAGGCTGCCGGTCGGTCAGATCCGAAAGTACCTTGACGCCGCGCCAAGCCGGCAGCACCGGGCTGCCGTCGTCGATCATCAGGATCTGTGCACGCTCGAGTTTGCTCGCCGTGAAAAACTCCCACCATTTGCGGAAGCGTGCGTCCCACTGCGGCGATGAGACCGCGTAGGTGGTGCAAAACAACAGAGTTTTCATACCATTAAAGAATCGCAATTCGGCGTCTTAGGGGGCCTGTTTCAAGCCTACATGATCGACAGCCGGCCCGGGCGCATCCAGGCGATCGGGACGAATTCGCATTTCCTCAGGTCCATTTGCTATTGGACCTCCGGCAGTTCGCTCATTAGCGTGTGACACTCGAACTACGAATGTCTGATCATGACAGGGGATACCCGCTCAGGTGAACGTCGAACACGTCTTGCGCCGTCGTCTGCCGGTGAGGGAGCCGCTGACCGGTTCTGATCCCCTCCCGGTCCCATTGGCCGCGAAACCTCATATCCTCAAGTCCGTCGATCGCGAACTCTCCCGGCTGACCCGCGATGTCATATCGGCGGGGGAACTTGCCGCGGACCATGTCGAGGCGCTTGCTCTTGCCATGCTGCAGAGCGACACGAGACCCCTCAATGAGGCTGCCGCTCGACGCGTACGGCTGCATGAATTGGAGCAGCGTATCGACCGTCAGGCATTCCAGTTCATTGCACTGTTCACGCCCGTCGCGGCCGATCTGTCCGCCGTGCGCGTGCTGCTGCGCCTGGGTTCGGACATCGCCCGGATAACGGCGGAAACCGATCGAGTCGGCGCGATCATCCCGCGCCTGTTGCATGCCAGCGTGCAGGGCGCGAAGACGAAGGTAACGCAGCACCTACGGCGTTTCACACTCACGACCGCCGAATGCATGCGGCACGCTGTATCCTCGTTCGCCGACCGAGACGTCGAGCAAGCGCGCGACGTGCTCCGTCGGGGCAACGAGATTGTCGTCGAGGCGGAGAGCACGGTCCGCCGACTGCTTACCTATGGCTTCGAGGGCGATGACGAGTGCCGCCTGGCCTTCGAGGCGTTGCCCGTAGTCAATGGCCTCGAGCGCATCGCGAACGGCGCGCAAAGGATCGCGGACCTCGCCTTACCGATCGGTCGGTGAACGTCCAACCCTGCCGCGTGCGGTCGCGCGCTCCTACGGTCCTCGCACACCGTCTTGCTTAGCCGCATAATCGAGGCATCGACATCTCGATATCGGGACGGCAATCTTGGACACGGCATCGCGAGCGGAAAGCACATCGACCGCGGAGACGATCTTACGGCCGGAATTTGAACCCCGCTCTGCCCAGGCGGCCCGACGGGATACGCCATCGGCGAACTCGCCCTTCGTCGTCGGCGTTGCGCATGATCCGGACCTCGACTCCTCGCAATTCGACCATCTCGCGAGCACGGCAACCGCGATTTTACGCGAGCTCAAGAGTCATCTGCCGCATACCGACCTCACGGTCCTGCTCGATGCGCGGGGCACCGCCGCCGCGATGCTCATGCGCACGGCGCACGAACTCGGCTTGTCGGTCGAATCGCTCCCGCCGGAGGTCGCCCTCGCCGACGTACTCGTTCAACGCAGCAGCTTGTTGGTCGCGCTGTGGGACGGCCAGCGGTCGACCGCGGTCGGCGACACCGCGGACACGGTCTCCCGCTTCCTGGGTATCCGCATCGAGCGCAGCGATGAATCCAAGGCATTCGAGATCGCCACCGCCTCGGACGATGCCGAGACGACGGCCCAATTGGTGTATTGGATCCCGGTGCGCTCGCCCGGTGCGATCGTGCCGGCCAAGCCCGCCAGCCCGTGTTTTCTGACCTCCATGGCGGATGACGTGATCGACGCACAGCCGGCGATGCCGGCGTCACTGAGGCTGCGCCTCGCGGATTTGGACGCGTTCAATGCCGATTACGCGACATTGATTGCATCGGGTTCCGCTCTTGGCAGCGGCTCATTGTTGAATGGCGTGCCGACCGAGCTCCTCGGCGAGCAAATGCCGGCGTTGGAATATCTAGACACCCAATACGTGAAGGCGGATGCGCTCGCGAGCTACATGCAACGGCGCTCCGACCGGCTGTTCGACGTCTTCGGCATCATGACGTTCACGATGGGGCTCGCCTACCTCATCTACGACAAGATCGTCGAAACGCGGCTCCTGCTGCTCGGCTATCTGATCATTTTGTTCGTCAGCATGGCCATCTACTACCATTTTCAGCAGCGTCGCTGGTTCGGCAAGCACCTCTCCTACCGCGCGCTGGCCGAAACACTGCGGATCCGGTTCTATCTGTCGCTCGCGGGACTCGATCACCGGATGCACACCGGCAGCCTGATCGCGCTGGCGGGCATTCACCGCTTTCGCGGCTTCAGCTGGATCGGTTTCGTCCTCGATGCGATCACCCCGAGCCGGGCGCATGGCATCGACGACTCGGCGCTATACCGGGACCGCAGCCATCTCGTCGAGCAAGCCTGGATCGAGCCTCAGTACCGGTATTTCGTGCGCAAGGTCGCGCAAATGCAGAAGGACAGCCTGCGCGTCAAACGCTTGAAGCGGATCATGTTCGCTGCCGTGCTGGTGGACATCGGCTGCATGTTCATCTTCGGCCAAGCACTGCATCACATCGACGTGAATACCGGCCTGCCGATCAAGAACGTGCTGACGTTCTGCAGCGGCCTGCTCGCGACGGTGCTGGGTGTGTGGGAGCTGCGCCAGAGCAAGATGGCCACCCGCGAACTGCTCTGGCAATACAAGAATCAACTGGCGCAGTTCGCCCGCGCCCGCCAGCAGCTGGAGCGCACGACGAGCCGGCCGGCGCGCGACGACTTCCTGCTCGAGCTCGGCGACAATTCGCTAATGGAAACCTATTTGTGGGCGATTCACCGGTACCATCGCGAGCATTCACCGCCCGGCGCGCACTAGATCACGCCAAGCGGCGTGAACTCAGCGCCGGTCGGTCGACCCTCTCCTCCCGCCCTCAGTCGTCGCCGGGTTCATAGCTCAACGCGATAGCGCCCGGACAGCTCAAGGTCGCCGAGCTGTAGCCGTAATTGAGTGGGACCCCGGTGCTGTTTTGTGGCGACTCGGTCGCATTCTGATATACCCCGTCGCTCGTCGTCAGGGTGCAGGAGGCGTTCGCGGGAAGGATGCCGAGCGAAGTCCAGGTCAGGGTGTAACCGTTCGCCGCCTGAGTCAGGGTCAGCGTGATCAAGGGCAGAAAGTCGTATTGGTAGTCGCCCGTCGAGGCACTGTACACGTCGATCGTGTTGTTCTGCGTATTCGACACGTAGAGGTTACCCAACGGGTCGACCGCCAGACCTGCGGGGCCGTTCAACGGCGGATTCGCGTTGCCCTGACCCGGCGGGACCGCTTTCAGGTAGCTCGAGGCGGTTGTCGCCGGGTTGATCTGCGTCCCTGCCGCGTTATAGGAGGCGACCGCATAGGGGTAGGTCAGCGCGTTGCCGTTGTAATCCACCCCCGTCGCTGCCACGTAGATGTTGCCGCTTGAATCGACCGCAATGCTCAAGAAGTCGGGATAGGCGTTCGAATCGCCGTTAGAGGGCGGTGTAATGACCATCCCCGGGGTCAGCGCATTCGAGCCGCCGGACGTATTCGTCGCGACCGATTGTAACTCGGTCAGGGTATAGGAAACGACCTGTGGACCCGCACTGCTGGAGCTGTTGCCGACCAACAGGTTGGTTCCGCTTCCATCCACGGCCACTCCCAACAAATAGCCCCAGCCGAAAGGAGTGGTGGTATCGCCCGTCCATGACGTCAGCGGCGTAGAGGCATTCAGACTTTGGTACACGTAGAGATACTGAGCGATCTCGCCGCCGGTGTTACAGGCCACGTAAATATAACCCTGGCTGTCGACGGCGATTCCGGCCGGCGTGCTGTAGTACTGTGAATACAACACGGGCAGCACGATCGTATTGAGCAAGGTCGGCGTCCCCGAGGCCGACAGCGCGAACACGAGTACCTGATTGGTCCCGGCGTCGGCCACGTACAAGTTACCGCTGGCATCGAAGGCGAGTGCCACTGGGTACTCTAGGGTCGTGGTCGCGTTGATGACCGGACCGATGGTCAGTGCCGTCTGCTGGATGAGACCCGAGGCGCCCGGCGTGTAGACCAGGATCTCGCCGCTCGGTTGGTCTGGGTCGGCGATCAGATTGGTCACGTAGAGATTGCCGCTCGTCGGGGAGAAGGCGCTCCCTTGCGGGTTATAGAGCGGATTGGGGCTCGTGACGGTGACGCTCAACGTCGCAGGCGATGTGACATTGGGGCACGTTAAAGTCGCCGTATAGGTGCCGGTCGTCGTCAACGTGCCCGTTGCGGCACTGCCGGTGGCAGCGACGGCCGTCGGCGTCGTGTACGTTCCGTCGCTGGCCGACAGCGTGCATGTCGTACTCGTCGGCTCGGTCGTGGTCCAAGTCAGGGTGACGGAGGATCCGGTGGTGGCATTCGTCGGAGTTGCCGTGAACGAATTGATGACCGGCGAGACCACGTTGATGTCGATGCTCTGATCCGTCTCGGACTGCTGCGCGCCGCCACCCAGGCAGGCGAGCTCGATCTGTTGCATGCCGAGTTGAGTCAGTGCGGGCGACGCATAGGACGAACCCGTCAAAGGCACGTTCGGCGTCGTGCCGATATTGGCGAGTACCAGCTCGCAGCTGTTCCCGGTCGCGCTCCAGTTGAGCGGGACGCTGTTGCCCTGGACCACTGTTGGCGTCGGTACGACCGTGTTCTGTTCGGGTGACGAGAAGTAGGCAATGCTCGCCGCCGGACCATTCGACTCCACGAGTGCCACGGGCGTTCCGCCGTTGACGTTGCTGCCGGCGACCGGGTTCTCGCTGACGATGTCACCCACGGCAATGGTCGAACTCGCTCCGAATGTGACACCGGAGACCGAGAGATCGGCGGCTGTGAGCGCGTTGTACGCCTGGGTGTACGTAGCGCCGACGACATTCGGGACCGTGACGCCGCTCGAGACCACGAGGTTCACGGGCGAGCCGTCGGTGGCACTTGCCCCCGGCGCGGGCGTCTGGCTGATCACGTAACCGACCGCGACGGTGGTACTGGCTTGCTGAGTGACGGAGCCGAGCACGAATCCTGCCGCGGTCAAGGTGCTGGTGGCCGCCGTCTGCGTCTGGCCGACGACACCTGGTACCGTCTCGCCGCTCGAGATCACGAGGTTCACGGGCGAGCCACCGTTGGCACTCGCCCCCGACGCGGGCGTCTGGCTGATCACGTAACCGACCGCGACGGTGGTACTGGCTTGCGGAGTGACCGAGCCGAGCTTGAATCCGGCGGTGGTGAGTGTCGATGTGGCCACCGCCTGCGTCTGGCCGACGACATTGGGCACCGCCTCGCCGCTCGAGACCACGAGGTTCACCGTTGAGCCCTTGGCGGCTGAAACGCCCGCGGCCGGCGACTGGCTGATCACGCTGCCGATGGGAACGGTGGTGCTCGCCTGCTGCGTGACTGAATAGGCCAATCCAGCACTGGTCAGGGTCGACTCGGCCGTCGCTACGGCGTTGCCGACGACGGTCGGCACGACGACCGTCGTCGCCGCAGTCACCTTGACCGTCGCCGTGTCGAAACTCGTCGCCGTACCGGTGCCGGGGCAGGTGAGTTCATAGCTGTAGGGGCTGCCGGCTGCGGTCAGGTTACCGGTCGTGACCGTGCCGGTAGCCGGCTTCTTCAGATTGTTGAAGCCGACGCCCGACAGCGTACACGACGAACCGGTCGGTACACCCAGCGCCGTCCAAGACAGCGTGGTCCCGGTTCCCGCGGGCACCGCCGTCGGCGTTGCCGTCAACGTCACGCACGCGGGAACGTTGGCCGGCGGCCAGGTGGGATTGGCGGGGAGCCCGGCGACGCGCGTTTCGATCGACAGGAACAGGTTCGCGAGGCGCCCGCTGATGTCGAAGGCAGGGTTCGGATTGCCGCTCGTGCCGATCAAATTGCTGCTGAAGGCGCCCAAGTTCGCGCGCAGGTAGGTATCGGCATAGTCGGCCCAATAGGCCGCGCATGAGAAGCCGTTCGGTGCACCCGCCACGCCGCTGTTGAAAGCGGTTTCACTGTTACCGATATAGGTGTCGAGATTGCCCGCGACCGTCGGAGTGATGCTCGCGGCCTTCACCTCATTGAGCAAATTCGTGAACTTGGTGTCGATGAAGCCCGGCAGACCGGTTGGCAAGCCGTTCGCGGCGCTGTTCAGTGCGAGACCGAACGACGCCATCGATGCACCGCGTTGAATGACTTCAGGCTCGTCGCAGCCACCGGTCAGATCGATGAAAAAGGGAGTGACCGCGTCCTCGACGATGGTTCCTTCATTTCCTGGCAGATCCGGACGCGGTGCCCAGGCGTAAGCGGCGACCGGCGCGCAGTTCTGATTTAGGGGTCCCGGGAGAATCGCGTTGATGTTGCTCTGGACCACGATCTGCGTGTCGTTGTCGACCGGATCGACACCGAGGGCCGTCCCTTTCACGACCACGAAACCGGCCCCGGAGCTGCCGGAGTGGCCGCACAGGGAACCCGGCAGGATCGTCGATGGAAAACCGGGACATAACGTGGACACGTCGAGCGTCGCACCGTTGCACGACCACGTGGTGCCCGCCACCGTCACGCGCGGATCGGACGGCACGACGCAGGCCTGCTCGAGAATGTTGCCGCTGATCTTGCTCGCCCCAGGGCCCGAGAACTGCAGCGTCAGTGCGCCGCCCAAGAACGTGCACGCCGGTTCTGGCGACACGCACGACGTCGCCGGCTCGGAACTCGAACTCGTGACGGCGAGGCCGATGGGGTTGCTCACGCCGCTGCTGAAGCTCGCGACCGGTTTGTTCGAGCCTGAGGAGGGTGGAGACTCGAATTGCAGAATTTGGCCGTGGTTGCCGCTCAACGACTGCGCCACGAAGGCGTACTCGACGCCGGCGTTGGCAGCCGCCTTGATCTGTGCCAGTCCCGAGCCGAGACCACTCGCGAAATTCGGATCGAACAGGTCGGCGCTGGTGTCGAACCGCAGGATGCGTCCATCGGTCGTCGTGAATAGCAGGCTCGTGCCATGCTTGGCATCCGCCGGCCACAGATCCATGCCGACCGGCGCGGCGGACTGCGGTGCGAAAGACGACCAGGGGATCGCCGTCGAGGTCGGACCGCCGAGCGGCTTGCTCGGGTTGGCGATGACCCCGCCGATAGCCTTCTCAGAGTAGACGATGACGCGCGCGTCGAATGAATCGCCGACGAGCACCAGCAGATCGCCGACGTTCCACAACTTCGTGGCCGTGCCCGCGACCAAGGTTTCCGCGAGAGACGAGGTCTTCACGCCCCCGAAATGATTATCGATCAAGACCGGCGCGCCGTATCCGCCTTGCTTGTTGACCGGTAACACCCACAAACTCGGCGTGCCGTCGGAGCCGCAGCTCGAGGACACGACGAAGATGTCTCCGGCCGTATCGACCGAGAGGCCGCGCGGCTCCGCGGGGCCTTTGCCCAACCCGGGCCAGGAGTAGATCGTGGTGGAGGTGCCGTATTTCGGTCCGGAGTAGCGCAGGATCGTCTGTTTCTCGGCATCCGCGACAATGAGATCGAGCGTGCCGGTCACGGCATTCGGCAGGTATGCGAGAGATTGGAAACTGCCGTGCTTCGAGCCGTCCGAGTTGAGGGGCGACGAGCCGGTCACGAGACCGCTCGAGGACAGCGTCAAATCGTAGAGTGAGTTGCCGTCGGAGTTGGCCGCGGCGACCTGCAATTCGCCCGCGCGCACGCCGGTGATCGCGCAGAGCATCATCATGGCGCCGATCGCGCGCGACCAATGTCCCTTGCACATTGCCGCCAGTGCGGCGCGGAACGGTTTCGGCATTGCATCCCCAGAATGTTTTTGTCGTTTCGAGCGGGCGGGACGCTAGCACAGCGGCTGTTTCATTAACTACCGCAAACGCATGTCGCATGAGCACTGGTCATGCCAAATTTGTGTGCAGGCGCCGGGCGACGGCGTCGCAAACCGGAGGACCGAGGTTCCGGCGAGGGATTATGTCAATTCGACGCGCCGGTCCGGGGGGCCGCGGTCGCGCCGCTGTCCGTTTTCACGGCGCGAGTCGACGCCACCGCCGTGTTCGGGTCGCCGCCGCGTTCCCGACGATGCAAGGTCTCGAGGTAAGTTTGGGTCAGCGTTTGAAAGCTGCGCGGCGCTCCGCCATTCTTGGCGAGGATCGCGTAGCTCTTGTTCAGCAAGGTCTCCGCCTCGGCGTATCGTGCAAGCCCCGTCAGTGCGGCGCCCTCGGCGCTTTCGGCGACGGCGGTACGCCAATGCGTCCCGGAAAGCGCCGCCGTGTACATGGCGGCCGCGCTGTGCGCGGAGGCTAGGGCCTCCGGATAGCGATGCTCCGCCACCTCGAGGTGAGCGAGCATCATCAGGCTCGATGCGACATCGGGATGATTCTCGCCGAGCACGCGGCGGCGCATCGCCAGGCCTTCGTTCAAGTCGCGATCGGCTTCCTCGTATTCGCCGGCCAGCGTGAGCCAAAAGCCGATGACGTTGAGCGCAAACGCGAGTTGCCTGTGACCTTGCGGATACACCTTCCGATAAACGGCGATCGCCTCCCTCTCGGTGGCGATCGCTTCCTGGGTGTGCCCGCGATCGTATTGCACCGAGGCCAGGTTGTGCAGGTTCAGGGCCACGCTGGGGTGCGCGTCGCCGAACAGTTCGCGGAACATGGCGAGGGATTGCCGATTGGTGGCTTCGGCCTTTTCCAAGTCGCCTTTGTCCTGCAGCATCGAAGCGAGATTCTCGAGGCTGTCGGCGATGTAGACATGCTTCTCGCCGAGGAGCTTCCGGTACATGGCGAGTGAGGCGACGATGTTTTTCTCGGCGTCGTCGTAATCGCCTTTCCGCCATAGTTGCAGGGCGAGATCGTTGTAGGCCTCGGCCGTATCCGGATGCGGCTCGCTGCCGTACAACGTGAGGTCCATGTCGAGGGCTTTGCGCATGAACGGAATCGCGGCGTTTAGATCGCCGCCGTTGGCCACTGCCCGGCCCAAATCCTTGAGCGTGCGCGCGACGTCGGCATTCGACTCGCCGTACAGCCTCTGTTGCAGCGCCAGCGCCGCGCGAAATTGACCCGCGGCATCGGCATACTTGCCCTCGGCGGCGAGCAGCACCCCGTACCCATGCAGGCTGGTCGCGAGCGCCGCCTGGCTGTCCCGATTCTTCGGTGTTGCCGATTCCAGGCGGATCGCCTCTTGGAACGATTTCTCGGCGGCGTCGTACTTCGCCTGGATGATTTGCACGTCGCCGAGATGGGTCAGCGAATCGGGCAGGGCGAGTGGATCGTTCGCGAGCGCGCGCCGCGTGGCGATCGCCTGCTCGAGCAGTGGCGTTGCCTCGCCGTACAGACCGAGTCCGACGTAAACGGTGCCGAGCGTGTCCATCAGCGTGGCCCGAATCGCCGGTTGCTCGGCCAATTCCCGGTCGATGCGCTGCGCACCTTTATCAAGCATTTCGCGAGCGGTGACCGTGTTGCCGCGCGCCTCGCTCGGATCGGAGATCTTGAAGAGATCGACGAGAAACTTCGTGGTCTCCTTCGCCGTCTTGGTCTCCGCCTCCGCGCGCGCGGTTTGGCGCTGCGCGGCCGCGCGCTGGAACAACGCATAGGCGGCAAGGCCGCTCGTGACGACCATGCCCGCCATGGCGCCGCAGGCCACGATGAGCAGCTGCCGGTTGCGCCGCTGCTGCTCGCGGCGGCGCAGCGCATCGAAGCCCACGCCGAGCAGGCCGGCGATCAACTTCAACTTGGCGTTGGATTTGCCGTCCTTGCCCGGCCGGGCATCGGCGGCAATCGGCTCGGTGCGGACCGTGCTCAGGTTGCCATCGGGCCCGAGCTTGAAGCGCAGCGCCGGCGGGAAGCACTCCTCGTCCTCGCGCCCGGGCATGTCGGTGGCGTTGGGTTCGCCGCCGACGATCAGGCAGAAGATCCGATCCTCGCGGCCGAGACGCTTGAACGCGAGCACCTCTTCGTTGACCCAGTGTGACTTGGCCGATTTCGGCGAACAAATGATGATCTGGGATCGGGACTGTTGGAGCGCTTCGTTGAGCAGCGCGCCTAAGTCGGTGGCGCTCGGCAGTTCTTCGCGGTCGCGAAATACCGGCGTGAGGCGCTTGGGAACGATTCCACGGGGCGTGGACGTTCCGACCAGATCTTTGGGCGGTCGGTAGAATTCGAGCGACTTGTGCAGCCAGTCCGCCCACACCGTGTCGCGGTGGCTGTAGCTGATGAATGCCCAGTACTTTGTGCCCAGCGCCTTATCCATGCGAACGGCACCGCTCGAATCGTGCGCGCAACTCCGCCTCGTCTGTCGAGTCCACCGGACCCACGGTGAACCACTCGAGGGTGAGTTCGTCGAGGGTCGCAAGAGCGATGTCGGCGCCCAATCCCTTCGTCTCGAGCAAGCGGCGCAGCTGATACTCGCGCCGAATGGCCGAATCCGACTCGGGGGTCGCAACCTGCGCGACGAGCTCGGCGCGCACGCACAGCAGTCTCAGCCGCGATTCGTTCGCCTGAAGATCGCCGGTCAGTTCTCCGGCAGACGCCTTCAAGAATTGCTGTTCAAGCAGCGTACGGGCCGCTTTCGGCGCAGCGCCCAACGCAGTCATCGCGGTCGTCGCCGCCGTGCGCGCCGCGTCGACGTCGTCACCGTGCACCTGCGCGTGTGCGTACGCGCGGATGGCGCTCGCCGCATCGAACAGGGCGGTCGCCGCACGCTGCGCTGCAACGGCCTGTTCTCGGCGAACGGCGTCGCGACAGCGACCCTCCGCGCGCATGAAGCGCTGGCGCAGTTCGCGCGCTGACTCCCGCGGTAGTTCCAGGGCGTCGAATTCGGCGCGCATTGCACCCTGCATCTGCATGCTCGAGTGAAGGTCGTCCCCGGTTCGTGCCGCGATGGTCTCGAGTTCTTCGCACAGTGCCCGCGCGCGTGCCTCGCTCGCCGCGAGCGCCGCGCCGTCACGTGCCGCCTCCGCCGCACTGCGCTGGAAGATGGCATCGCAGTGGCCGCGGAATTCGTCCCAGAGCAGGTCGGATTGATCCCGGGGCGCGAGTCCGATCGTGCGCCACGACTTTTGCAATTCCTTCGCCTGCTCGATGGCCTGGCGCGTGTCGGTGTAGTTCATGAGTCGGCCGGCCTGCTCGATCAGCCTGCGCTTCGCGGCGACGTTGCGGGCGTATTCCTCGTCGAGGCGACCTTGCAGGTCGGCGAGGGCGGCACGCAGGCGTGCCTGCAGCACGGGAGCGATGGCGTTATCGACGGGCGCGTAGTCGCGCCATTCGCGGCGGGCCTCGACGATCGTCTTTGCAAGTTGACGCCAGTCCGTGGCACCGCCATCGAGCGTCGCGGAGACAGCGGCGAGCCGCTCCAGGATCGATTCCCGCCGTGCCCGATTCGACTGCCGGAGGGCGGCCTCCCGGGCGAAATGTTGCTTGCACGGTTCGTAGGCGCGCTGCGCGGCGTCGCGAAATGATTGAGCCTCGGCACCGTCCTCGTCGCCGGCGCCGCGGTTCAGCGTACGCCACTCTTCTTGTAATCGGCGGATATGCCGCGCCAGCTCGTCCGGCGAGATCTCGGCCCCGACGAGCGACTGCATGCGGGCCACGAGGTCCGCGCGTTTTGGCATGACCGTGAAGGTCTTCCAGTCTTTGAGTTCCGCGAGCTTCGCGTCGAGTTGCTGCAGCCGGCGCAAGGTCCATGCGGGCGGGTCGGGCGTCTCGGCCAACGTCTCAGCGAGCGCGGCGCGCAGGCGTTGCGCTCGCGCGGTGCCGCCGGAGTCGAGGGCAGCCGCCGCCTGGCGCAGCAAGGAGATGAGCGGTTGCACCGAGGCTGCGCGAAGCTCCGTCTCGACGGGCACCGTTGGCGCTGTCGTGGGCGGCGCCGGTGGTGGCGCTTCGGCGGCTACCGCGCGCACGTCTGCGGCGACGTTTGCCGCGACACTTGCGCCGTCGTTTGCAGGCTCGGCGAGACCGGCGGCCGCCGCCACAGTCGCCGCCACCGCTGGCGCTGGCGCTGGCTCTGCCGCAGCCGCAGCCGCGGTCTCGGCTGCCGCACGCGCCTGCGCGGCAGCGGCCAGCGCTGCGTGGTGGCGCTCGATGACGGCCTGCATCGTCCGGAGGTGCTCCGCGATCTGCTCGGCAGCCTCGGCAGGGGCGTCGGCGGCGAGAGCCGCCCAATCCTTCTGGAACAAGGCAAACGCAGGTTCATAGAGCGGGTCATACGGCAGGCGGCTGCGGCGGGCGAGGCTGGCGAGCAGTGCGGTGACGGCGTCATGGCGCGCAGTCCGGGCGCGTTCGAGGCTGAGCTGTGCGGCGCGTTTGGCCGTCAACAGCCGGTAGACCGAATTGTCCTTCCCGCCGCGCGTCAGCCGGATGAGTTCACGCAGGTGATCGGGGTCGCTGACGTGCTCGGCGGCGCGCTGTCGAGCCTTGGTCGAGTGCGCGTGCAAGACACAGTCGGTCAGCGCTTGGCGCGTGCCGGCCGCCAGGGCAGCGCCGAGGCGCTCCTCGTCCTCGCGCGCGAGGACCTGCGGGTCCGGGCCGGCCGCCGCAGCCGAGCGCTCGTCGATGACGGGCGCGGCGGCGGCAGCGGCCGCGGGGGACTTGCGAAATAGGCGGGAGATGAGGGACATGCTGTCCTTGATGTGAACGCTCGAGCAGCGCACGGCCGTCTTGCGTGTGCGCCTGCATTAAAATAGCCTAATCCCGCCCCTGTACGCCACCGTTACCAAATCAGGAGAATACCCGTGGGAGATGCTCTTGCAGCGCCAGCCCTAGATCAGTTGTTTCGCAGCGCGCGGACTCCAAACGATTGGTTCGACACGCCGGTCGACGAGGCGACGCTGCGCGCGCTGTACGACGTGTTCAAGTGGGGTCCGACCTCGGCGAACTCCTGTCCGGCGCGCTTCGTCTGGGTTCGCAGCGCCTCGGGCAAGCAGCAACTCGCCTCGCTCGCGATGGAGGGGAACCGCCCGAAGATTCTCGCGGCGCCCGTGACCGTGATCATCGGCTACGACTTGGATTTCCCGGAGACGATGTCGACCCTGTTTCCCGATCGCGCGGAGATGATGAAGGCTTGGTTCCGACAGCCCGGAGTCGCCGAAGTCACGGCCAAGCGCAACGGCAGCTTGCAGGGTGCCTACCTCATGATCGCCGCCCGCGCACTGGGTCTCGACTGTGGGCCGATGTCGGGTTTCGACAATGCCGCAGTGGATCGAGCCTTCTTTGCGGGCACGCAAATTCAATCGAACTTCATCTGTTGTCTCGGGCACGGCAAGCCGGAGTCGATATATCCCCGCAACCCGCGCCTGAGCTTCGAGGCAGCGGGGCGCTTCGCTTAGGAGCGCGCGCTCGCCGCGCACCCGTGCCAGTCAGCCGGGTGCCTCGGTGAGCCACGATTGCAGCGCTGCGAACGTGTCGATCGCCGCCGCGATGGCAGCCGATCGACGCTCGGGAGTCGCGCACCAGGCATCGAGAGCCGCGCCGAAAACGGCCCAGCGTTCGCCGGTGGCGCTGCCGTAGCTCTCGAGATACGCCGCACCGTGCTCGGCGTCGAGGCCGAGCTCTCGTTTCACGATCGGCAGCAGAACGCGCGCG
>Ga0116229_10003419_pt1 | contig 26063 bp, 24 predicted proteins | sample S1TSphgellanicum_3_FD_87313 | JGI IMG/M metagenome (GOLD analysis project Ga0116229, IMG submission 87313) | Host-associated microbial communities from peat moss isolated from Minnesota, USA - S1T2_Fc - Sphagnum magellanicum MG | ecosystem: Host-associated > Plants > Peat moss > Unclassified... | reverse complement strand
TGTCTCGCAATACATGTTTTTTTGTTTTGCATAAATAAATTTAGGGGCTTTAGACCCTGTGGCAGAGGGCAAAAATATACTTTCTACCTCCTGCCTCCTGCCTCCTGCCCTCTGCCTCTCTTCCGAATCGGAGTATAGACACGGGTGATATCAAAAATTACGAGGAATTTTTTGCTAGTCAGAGGGTAAGACGGATTTATTTAGACGAATTACCAGAAATGAGTGCATTACCAGTGGGTATTGCTACAATGAAGTTAATAGTTGAGGAGGAAGATAGGAGGACGATTGAAGTTGCTAGTCAACTAATTAAGAGAATAAGTCAGGAAAGCTATACTGAGGAACAACAGCAGCGATTACTGCGATTATTAGAGACAATATTGATTTACAAGTTTCCAGAAATGAGTCGAAGGGAGATTGAGGGTATGTTTGGATTAAGTGAATTAAAACAGACAAAAGTATACCAAGAAGCTAAACAAGAAGGTCGCGAAGAGCGCGATCAAGAGATTATGAGCAAGATGATCCCTAAATTCTTGTCATTAAATTGGACTGTTGAATAAATATCCCAGTTTCTAGAGCTGGATGTCAAGCAAGTACAACAATTCCTAGAACGCAGCAGAAAACATTAAGAGGGAACAGGGAACAGGGAACAGGAAAATCCCCATAATTAAAATTAGGGGATTTGTATAAGGACGTATTTTTTCTTGTGCTACCCATCTCGAAAAAATTGATTAATCTGTCTATAGATAGAGGAAAGTAGGTAAAGCTAAAGTTACTATATAGGTAAGTCAAAGTAATTTCCTCTCCTGATCTTGAAGCTTCTGGGAGGGTTGGTTACTAGATGCGTGTTCTCTCCCGTTCTGGCCGTGCGGCTGGGGCGGGAGAGAACTTGGCTAATTTTGCCCATCTATTCTATCTTCTCTATATATATGTGATTAATCAGTTTTACCAATTAAGATAAAACCAGATCAGCTTCTGCTTTAGCGTTAACTAAAAAGAAGGTGGAAAAACTACCTTCTTTCAGTAAAGTTGATCAAGCAAAAATCAGATAAAGGTAAATATCCCCTTTATCTGAAATTATGCTTAGTATCTGCTGGGTTTGTGAACGATGAAGCTGAGAATTTGACACTGCTTAATGTTGTCAAAACCTACAACACGGATGAAGTGGGTAGGATATTGAGAACGACAAGCTTGAACTTCGCCAAGAACTTCTTGAGCAGATTGAGCACCAAACAAAGGTAACTTCCACATTGTCCAATACAGTTCTGTAGGTTCGGAAACCTCATTGAACTCAATTGCGGGAATATAACCTTGAGTCAAAATGTATTGTACTTGTTTAGCGATTTGCGCGTCAGAAAGAGGAGGAAGATAAGAAAGGGTTTCGTAACGGCGCTCTTTTGGTAGAGTTTGCATAATCTTGTGGTAATGAGTAAGTTAATTGTGAATAATCGCTGTTAGCGATCGAAATTTTCATCTGGGCTAGGGTCAGAAAAACTCATTTGCGTGATCCGTTCAAGATGTTGACGACGCTGTTGCATATTGGCTTGCTGAATCCCAGTCCGCACCATTTCCGGTAGGAAATCACTAACTTCTGCTGCTATGTGTTCTCTCACAGTCATGATCCGTAAAGCTAAATCTGGCTTTTCCTGAAACAGCAATTCAATATAAGCTTCTCCATCCTGAACTTTACCAGCAGAAAAGTTTTGTAACCAAAAAGCTAATGGTGGATTTGTTTCGTCTAGCTGTACCAAAACCGTCCGTAGCGCCTGATAGGTGAGGTAGCTTTGGAGAGTCTTAGCAGTATCTTTGACAATTTGCTTCAGATTCATCTTTAACCCAGCCCATAAAAGTTAAGAATTACGAGTTTCGAGTTATGAATTAGGATTACCCTTGGCTCTTAACTCCTAACTCTCAACTTTTAAATCAGATTAGATTGTATCCATTGCTTGGAATTCAAACTTAATTTCTTTCCAAAGTTCACAAGCAGCAGCTAGTTCAGGACTCCATTTAGCAGCTTCGCGGATAATATCGTTACCTTCACGCGCCATGCTACGTCCTTCGTTACGAGCTTGGATACAAGCTTCTAAAGCTACACGGTTAGCTGTAGCACCAGGAGCATTACCCCAAGGGTGACCGAGGGTTCCACCACCAAATTGTAGTACGGAGTCATCACCAAAGATTTCTACCAACGCTGGCATGTGCCATACGTGGATACCACCAGAAGCAACTGCCATTACACCAGGCATAGAAGCCCAATCTTGGGTGAAATAGATACCGCGAGACTTATCTTGCTCAACATAGTTTTCGCGCAATAGGTCAACGAATCCCATTGTGATTCCCCGTTCACCTTCCAATTTACCCACAACAGTACCTGTGTGGATGTGGTCACCACCGGACATGCGGAGGGTTTTGGCTAATACGCGAAAGTGGATACCGTGATTTCTTTGACGGTCAATAACAGCGTGCATAGCGCGGTGAATATGCAGCAATACACCGTTATCACGACACCAACGAGCTAAAGTGGTGTTAGCAGTAAAACCTGCGGTTAAGTAGTCATGCATAATAATGGGCATTTTTAGCTCTTTAGCAAAATTAGCCCGTTTCAGCATTTCTTCACAGGTAGGCGCTGTAACGTTTAGGTAGTGACCTTTGATTTCACCAGTTTCAGCTTGCGCTTTGTGAATAGCATCAGCAACGAACAAGAAGCGATCGCGCCAACGTTGGAAAGGAGCAGAGTTGATGTTTTCGTCGTCTTTAGTGAAGTCCAAACCACCGCGCAAACACTCGTATACTGCGCGACCGTAGTTTTTAGCGGATAAACCCAATTTAGGTTTGATGGTACAACCCAATAAAGGACGACCATATTTATTCAACTTGTCGCGCTCAACTTGAATACCGTGGGGAGGACCTTGGAAGGTTTTCAAGTAAGCAACTGGAATGCGCAAGTCTTCCAAACGTAATGCGCGTAATGCTTTAAAACCAAATACGTTACCTACGATCGAGGTCAACATATTGGTAACAGAACCTTCTTCAAACAAATCCAGAGGATAAGCAACGTAAGCGATGTACTGATTATCTTCACCAGCAACTGGCTCAATATCGTAACAACGACCTTTGTAGCGATCTAGGTCTGTCAACAAGTCTGTCCATACTGTAGTCCAAGTACCGGTAGAAGATTCAGCAGCCACAGCAGCTCCAGCTTCTTCAGGTGGAACTCCTGGTTGAGGAGTCATCCGGAACGCAGCAAGAATATCTGTATCTTTAGGTGTGTAGTCGGGTGTGTAGTAAGTAAGTCTGTAATCTTTAACCCCGGCTTGATACCCAGCCTTTGACTGAGTTTTTGTTTGAGCGTAAGACATATTTTCCTTCCCAGAAGTCTCTCTTTCTTAATATCAAATCAGGTTATGTGCTCTCCTAGTCCCCCTAGCCTTCTCCTCCAAAGTCAGAAATCTTACTAAAACTCATGCATCAGCACCTTTGCTAGGTGTCGAGAAGTCGGCTTTAACGGTAGGATCTGAGCAAAAGACAAAAAACGCACATGACAAAATTTGTATCTAGATCAACAATATATCAACAAATTGATAAGTTATTTTATAAACTTTTTTAACGTACTTATCAATCTCATTTGGATAACTTATTATATATTCTCTTAACAATTCATTACAAAAAGTTTACAAATTAAGGATGAACAGGCAGCTTTGCTCCAGGATAAAGCCAAAAAATGCTAGAAATACTGTTGGAATTAAGTTCATATACTGTTCATATACTTGATAAATATAGTTGGGATTGGAATTTTATAGTTGTCAAAGCAAGGAACTACGGAAGTGGCAAAAATCAATAAGCGTATTAATTTATATGTTATCCTCCTTTGCATAGGGTGTTTAAGTTTATCAGGTTTAGCAATTCGAGTTACAGCACAAACAACTCATAGTGGTGGATCGATTCCTAGCTATCCACCTGTTCCACCACCACCGCGATCGCATCCGTTACCGAATCAGTCGGATGGTTTAAACAGCCCAGACACCTCACGAGAAACTGATTATCGCGTGAGTAGTCTATTAGCAGACTACACAGGTAATCTTTGGGTAGGTTCTTGGCGAGGACTAACCCGACTTGACCCTAATACAGGTAGAATCATATCTCGTGTAAGTTTACCAAATCCAATTATTGATGCTTTAGCTCAAGATAAAGTAGGGCGTTTATGGGTGGGAAACGATCTAGGATTGCTGAGAGTAGACCCTAAGACTAATGAAATTACAGCACAGAATTTATTTCTCCCCGATAAAAGAGTTTTGTCACTACTAATTGACAAGCGAGGTTACTTGTGGACGGGGACTGATAGTGGTTTAGTGCTGATTAGCCCTGATCGTGGTTTGATCATGACAACGATCAGAAACCTTCCCGGAGTTAGTGCTAATGCGATGACATTAGATGCTCAAGGTCAACTTTGGGTTGGTACTTTAGATGGGTTAGTACGTGTCAATACAGCTAGTGCTTTGATTATGCAGAGATTCAAAGATGTACCAGGAGGTACTGTACAGGCGTTAGCGATCGATTCTCAAGGATTAATTTGGGCGGGAATGACCAATGGTTTGTTGGTGATTAATCCTCAAAAATCCAAGGTACTTCGGTCTGTGAGTGTTTTACGCGAGCATAATGTCACCTCTATCCATTTTGCGCAAGATGGTAGTCTTTGGGTAGGGACTAGCAATGGTTTATTCAGATTAAATCCATACACAGGAGCAATTCTAGATCGAGTACCAGGACTTCCTTCCAGCAGTGTGTTGACCATCGTACCTGATATTGGGAATAAATTATGGGTCGGAACCAGCGGAGGACTGGCTTGGTTAACGCCTACAATAGGTAAAGCCAAACCTCATCTAGCTTTTGGTTCAGGAGTCAAGTAAGCAGCTTTTTTCTACTTGCTTGATTGAATATTTCCAACTGCTGAGATAATTTCTGAATGATGCAAACTGATAAAAAAATGGCAGTTAATATCCGACAATTAATTCAATGGAAACAACAAGGACGTACTATTGTGGCTTTGACAGCTTGGGATTTTGTGATCGCCCAACTATTAGATGCTGCTGGTATTGATTTAATCCTTGTCGGGGATTCCCTCGCAGTAGTTTTAGGATATGAAACCACATTACCCATTACTTTAGAGGAAATGATCCATCACGCCAAAGCTGTTTGTCGTGGAGTAAAACATGCTTTAGTAGTAGTTGATTTACCATTTTTAACCTATCAAGAAAGTTTTACCCAAGCCCTACATTCAGCCGGACGCATTTTAAAAGAAACTGGCGCACAAGCAGTCAAATTAGAAGGTGGTTACGCCAAAATGGTGGAAACAGCCGCTTGTTTAGTCGAAGCTGGGATTCCAGTCATGGGTCATGTTGGCTTGACTCCACAATCAATACATCAATTGGGTTTACAACAACAGGGAAATACGCCAGAGAAGAGAGAAAAAATTATTCAACAGGCGATCGCACTAGAACAAGCGGGTGTATTTGCTATTGTATTAGAGCATATTCCGCCATTACTAGCAGCACAAATTACGCAAAAACTGACAATTCCCACGATTGGTATTGGCGCGGGTGTGGATTGTGATGGACAAGTTCTAGTAACCTCAGATGTTTTAGGACTTACCACCAAACAACCACCATTCGCCAAATCTTATATCAATCTGCGGGAACTCATTACTACAGCCGTACAAGAATATAGTGCGGAAGTCAGGTCACAAAAATTCCCTGAATAACTTCTAACCCTCTTGATCTCCAACTTTCAATTGATAATACACTAGGATTAGCGTCACCATTAATAGAAGCGTAGCTACTGCTGCTGCGTAACCAAAATCAAATTGACCAAAAGCCTCTTGGTAAGTATAGTAAATTAATAAATTAGTGGAGTTCAGGGGACCACCACCAGTAATTACATAAACAGGTTCAAAGCTGCGCAGTGTAAAAATAACAGTGGTGATTGTGGCAAAAACTAAAGTAGGACGTAATCCAGGTAATGTGATGTGCCAAAACTGCTGCCAATCATTAGCTCCATCCAATTCTGCTGCTTCATAACGACTCAGAGGAACTGTTTGTAATCCAGCTAAGAAAACTACCATGTTGAAACCAATTTGCTTCCAGATATTAAAGATAATTAGGACTAACATTGCCCAAAATGGATCAGATAACCAAGGAATTGGCGGTAAGTGAAATATATTTAAAAAATCATTTATTGGTCCAATATCTTGAAACAACCAACGGAATCCTAAGCCAGCAGCAACAAGTGAAATAATTGAGGGGATAAAATAGGCGCTACGCAAAATATCCCGTAACGCCAGGGAACGGTCTAATAATACAGCTAGTCCCAGAGGAATGATTAAACTGGGTATAACACTCCCAATGGTGAAATAAAGCGTATTAAATATAACTTGCCAAAAATCCGGGTCAAGGAACAACCGCCAATAGTTTTTTAAACCTACCCAATGAATTCCAGCTTGTGTAAAACTCCCAGATGTAAAGCTAAGATAAAACAAATAGGTGATCGGCCAAATGATAAATAAACCTAATAAGATAATTGCTGGTGTAAGTAAGAACCAAGCAGCAAATATTTCGTTATCCAGCCATCGCACTAACGAAAAATGAGGTATTTTCATGTTTTACATCCATTTAACCTTATGATTTAAGATATTAGATTATTTTTAAAAAACCTTTCCCAAAAGATATGTATTTATTAATACAAGGTGCATGACAATGGATTTATTAGAATATCAAATGAAAGAATGGTTTCATCAGATAGGTATTCCGGTATTACCATCTCAAAGAATAGACCATCCTACAGATTTAAAGCAATTAAAAATTAGCTATCCGATTGTGTTGAAGTCACAAGTATCTAGAACTGATCGAGAAAAGGTGGGTGGAGTCAAGATAGTAGAAACCACAATCGATGCGATCGCTGCTGCGCAAAATATGTTTAATCTACCCATTTGGGGAGAACTACCAGAAGTTCTTTTAGCAGAATCCAAATATAACTCCCAAGCAGAATTATATTTAGCGGTGGTATTAGATACTGCTTTGTGTCGTCCAGTACTGTTAGGTGGCAAAGAGCCAAATAACTATGACGACTCAAAGAGAGAAAACATGTCCTATGTAGTAGTAGAGAAAGAATTTTCCCCATTTTATGCTCGCCGACTGGGATGGAAGATGGGTTTAAAGGGAACTCTCATGCAATCAATCGGCGATATTGTCGAAAAGATGTACCATTTATTCATCCAGAAAGATCTAGATTTTGTGGAAATTAATCCCTTAGCGATTCATAACTCTGGTCAAGTTATGGCGCTGAATGGTAGAGTTAGAATCAACGAACGAGCAATTAACCGTCATCCAGAGATAGCTAACCTAGCCCACAAAGTAGCCAATCGTGACTACAAAAATCAGATTAACACTACCTTTGACAATTGGGATAGCTTAGATATGCTAGGTAAAATTGGCATATTAGGCTATGGTACGGGTTCCTTATTAGCGACGCTGGATTTAATCGTCGATTTTGGAGGAACCCCCGGTGTTTGTCTGAACTTACGTCATTCATTAGCAACTGATATTCATCCATCTAGTTTCTGCGAGCGGTTGGAAAGAGGATTACATATTTTAACTACTCAAAAAAATATGCAGGTAATTTTGATTAACTTTGTGGGGAGTGTACCGCAAATAGGTCAAATACCAGAAGCGATCGCCAAATTTATCCAATTTCAGAGGAGTGAGTCTAATAAAGGTAGTAAGACTAAACATGATACTTGTTTCCCTCGCTTAATAGTTCGTCTCCTGGGCGCTGAATTTAATATCGCAAAGAAATATTTAGCTACAATTAAAGCACCAAACGAAGCGCTTACTCTGGTAGACGATCTAGATGAAGCAGTAGCTGAAACTGTCCGTTTGGCTAAGTTACCTATACTGAAAAAATGAATTTAACACCAGATAGTAACGTTTTAATTCAAGGATTGAGCGAATTCATTTCAGCAACACATGTGGCTCAAATGAAAGGTTATGGGACAAATCTGGTAGCTGTGGTTCATCCCGGATGGGTCGGACAGCAAATGTATGATCTCCCAGTATTTGATCTAGTGGAAGAGGTGGTGACAAAATTTGATCGGGTGGAGACGACTTTGATTTCTGTACATCCAGATCAAGTACTAGATGCTGCGCTGGAGGCGATCGCTGCGAATATTCGCCAAATGATCATTATCTCCGCTGGCGTTCCTCCATTAGATATGGTACGCTTATTTAGAGAAGCGGAAAATCGGGAAGTTTTAATTGTGGGACCGAACAGTTCTGGAATCATCATTCCCGGAAAGATGCTTCTGGGGACTCAACCTCAGGAATTTTATACTCCTGGTAATGTGGGAATAGTCAGTCGCAGTAGTACTTTGACTTATGAAGTCGCATGGGAGCTAACAAAAGCTGGTTTAGGACAATCTATCAGTGTTGGGATTGGTAGTGATGCTGTAGCTGGTTCATCCTTTATCCAATGGTTACAAATTTTAGATGAAGATGAAGGGACAGCAGCAATTGTTTTAGTCGGTCAACCTGGTGGTGAAAGTGAAGAAGCAGCAGCACAATACATTGCTGAAGCAATTGACAAACCTGTGGTTGCTTACATTACAGGTAAGTATGCTAGCGCCTCAAAATCTGTGGATGGGATGGGAAATTTCTCCACTATTGTGGGACGAGCTGCAAATTTCGGGACAGCACAAAGGAAACTAGCTGCTTTCCACGCAGCAGGTGTTCCTGTAGCTGAACGCCCTTCCCAAATTCCCGAATTGTTGAAAAAGATAATCCATTAATTATCGTGTTGATACTTTTCCCATAATTTGGGAATGTATTCATAACCATCAACGCCAATAAACGAGACTATTCTAGCACGATTTTGTTGAAATATAACTTGGAATTTATCTGAGCCAATTTGCCCTTGTAAGACAGTTAATAACCCTGCGGGTTGTCGCCATTCACGAGAAGATATTTGTTCTAAGAGATACATTCCCAAACAACCGGTATATATAGCTTTTTCCCTATCTTCCATCTGGTAATATGCTTCAGCTAAATAAGCTAAATTCCGTCCTTGTAAATATAAATCTCCAGAAACTTGTGCTATTTTAAACCCATCTTCCAGATATTTAATCGCCGATGCTAAACTCCCAGAAAATAAATAAGCAATACCTAAACTGCTGAAACAAAGAGCTTGGCTTTGAACGTCGTTTAATTTCTCCGCTAATTTCAATCCTTGGGCTAAATAGCTAATTGCTTGTTCATAGGCTTCCTTTTCTATGCTTTCTAGCTGTTGAATTTGCATAACTTCACTATAACCCAAGTTGACTAATGCGTTGGCTTCTCCAATGCGATCGCCCACTTGTCTACTCCAGACTAAAGCCCTTTGACTATAATTAATCGCTAAAACATAGTTCTTTTCCTGTACGTAAGTCCGACTTAGATGATTAAAATTAGCAATTTCACAGGGATGATCCCCTGCTTTTGTCGCTATCTCCAGTGCTTGTTGATGGAACTGAATTGACTGGCTATATTTCCCTAAAGCCCGCTGAGAATATCCCAGAAGTGTGAGAATTCGAGCTTTTTCTTGGGTTCCCTCCACAGTTTTTAATGGCTCATCAAAATAATCTAATGTGTCTCTCAGAGAACTTCCCGAAAAAGAAGCGAAAATCCCGCCATATAAAGGAAAATATGGACGTTGAGCAAAGTCACGCAGAATTTGCAGCAAAATTTGTCTAGAAGCGTCACTATAGATCGGTACTTGGCTATGAAGTCCATTAGCTAGCTGACTCCAAATCACCGCAAAAGTTAAATAAGTAGAAATGGATAATTTGGGACCTGCTTGGATATCATATGCTTGTTGGTCAAACCAATTGACTAAGTTTATCCGCAAGTACTGTAAAACAATCACTAATTCTATCCAGCTACTCAACGTAATTCCTGGATGCTCTAGAGCAAATTTAACTATTGATTGCTCTAGAGACATGCTGCGAAAAAATGCTTGTGGTAGTTGACTCTGGACTAATTTAGCCCAACTAGCCCACGGTCCATGGTCTCCTGGTACACCACCAAATCCTAAAGTATTTTTATGTTCATACATCCAAGAAAGTAAATTTTCTTGCAATTCTTGCCAAGATGATATTCCTTGGATAATACCTAATGATATTTGTTGTAAGTCGGAATTGGATTGAGAAAATGTGAATAAAGCCTTGGCTATCTGCTGTAGTTGACTCAGATTTAAAGGTTGTTGCTGGTTAGGGTCAATAACACGTAAGAATACATTGACAACTTCACTTTCTACAGATGTAGTAATTTCCCGAATGACACCAGCAACTATCTCAGTAGCTTTATGCTGTTCTTGCCATTTTTGCCATTGCGTTTCAATGGTTTTAACTGCTCTTGCTCTTCGGGTAGCTTTAGCTTTTCTCAGTTCGTCCCGTTCTTGTTCTACTTGTTCTTGTATTTGAGAGGAGCGATCGCTCAAAGCCAACTCGAATATTTCCCCAGTACCAGATGTCACTCCTTTGAGCAGCATTTGATATACTTGTTCTCCTGAACTAATCTTACCTTGCAAGATAGTATCGATAATAGAATCGATGAAAGCAAGATAGCGATCGCGTAATGGTAAAGAGTCTAACACTTTAACTTTTGCGGAAACGTTAACTCAACTCCAGATTATAGCGATTATAGCACATTTATCAAAAAAAATAGAGCTTATAAAGTTCGTCCAACAAGTTGAGCCACTACCAAACTTAACTCAATCGGATTGACAGGTTTAGGAATATGTAAATGAAATCCAGCAACTAGAGCTTGATGGCGATCTTCCGGACGAGCATAGGCTGTCAGAGCGATCGCCGGAACCTGTCCTCCTTGTTCTGGAGGTAGAGACCTTACTTGATGAATCAGTTTATAGCCATCTTCTTCAGGCATAGCAATGTCGCTAACTAGCGCATGAGGATGGAAATTAGTTAATGCGATCATAGCTTCTCTAGCTGATAATGCAGTGATCACCCTCGCACCATAATTTGACAATATAGTGGACAGCAGATAACAACTGTCTACTTCATCATCAACAACTAGCAGTAATAAACCTGCCAATATTGATGATGGATACTTAACTCTGTCATCATACCAAGGAAGACAATTTCCCTGATGAGTCATCTGATCAACTTCTACAGCCTTCATGGGTAGATTAACAATTAAAACTGCGCCTTGATTAATCCCTGGACTTTTAGCATCTACTGTACCACCATGCAATTCAACTAAATGACGTACAATGGCTAAACCTAAACCTAATCCACTATATCCTCTCGTAGTAGAACTATCTGCTTGACGGAAACGCTCAAAAACATAAGGGAGAAATTCCGCTGAAATGCCAATTCCTGTATCAATCACCCGAATTTGTACCCAGGAATTCATCCGTTGCATTTGTACGCAAACTTTTCCCTTTTTAGGTGTGAACTTAACTGCGTTGGATAATAAATTCCACAAGACTTGTTGTAAGCGATGCACATCCCCCATAACAGTACCTACAGTTTCGTCTAGCTGACATTGGATGGATATTTCTTTAGCATTTGCTGCTGGAAGTACAGTATTGATAGCTGATTGGATAATTCTGGTTAGTTCTACTGGCTGGATATCCAACTGCAGTTTTCCCTGAATAATGCGGGAAACATCTAATACATCTTCAATTAATTGCAAGAGCGCACGACTATTCCGGTCAATTGTTTCTAGTGCTTGATTAGTAGTAGCTTCATCAAATTTCCGACATCTAAGTAGCTGTATCCAGCCTAACATAGCATTTAGCGGAGTGCGCAGTTCATGGGAAAGAGTTCCTAAAAACTCATCTTTTAATCGGTTGGCGGTTTCAGCTTGAGATCTTGCTACTTGCTCACATTGTAATAATAACTCTCTCTCTTTTTCGTCCCGCTTGCGATCTGTAATATCTTGTACAAGGACAACAAATCCCTCAACTATTCCTGCTAGATTAATATGAGGAACATAGTGAACATCTGTAATACGAACTGTACCGTCCTGATGGGGTAGTTCCCCTTCATAAATTACTTCATTTCCCGCTAAGACTAACTCTATGCGAGGACGAATTGATTGGTAAACTGACTCACCTAATACTTCTTGTAAATGCTTACCATTGATCTCTGATTTAGTCAGTCCCAGCCATTCTTCATATTTTTTATTATGAAAGCGATAGCATTGCTGAGAGTCAACATAAGAAATAAGTGCTGGTACTATATCTGTGATTAAACGCATTTCCTCTTCGCGTTTATGCAGAATTTCTTCAAATAATAGGCGTTCGAGCAAAGCTTCTTGTCGCTCAAGATTTGCTAAGACTATCAACCTGGCTGCATTTTCTTGAAGTTCTTTGAGAGTTAACTCTAGTTTATTTTTGCCATTGTGTAAATTGGCGTTCAGCCAACTGAACAGAGTTGCATCTAGGACAAATATAAGTATGGTTGCTAAATCATTTGAATTATGCAAGTCAAGTGAAAACCTTGGTTCTACAAACAAGTAATCACTTACTAATACAGATAAAAGAGTAGAAATGGCTCCATACAGCATACCTCCATACCAAGAGCTAATAGCCACAGGGATTAAAAAAATCAGCCAAGAATTAAGTGTTAAAAAAGCTTGTAACATTAGTGACAATAAAGTTACTAAGCCAACAGATAAGGGTACCACAGTATAGAGTGGAAAAAGTGAACCTATTCTTCTCACACTGGCTCTCCTTATATACTGCTATGTCTTATTAATTATTACACATGTGAAAACATAGGGCAATAACTAATAACTGGTTATACCAAGCAAGAGGAAAATACATATAAACTATATTTCAACATCTATCTCAAGTATGAAAAGTTATGATTGGTATAGATTAGTTTAGGATTAGATTAATTACTTTAACTCTTATAAGTTGGTAAAATATGAATTTTTGTTGATTATATTTGTTTTTGTGTGAACATAATCCAGTTTTAATCAGATTAATAGAGAGAGTTATTCAATGGGACGCATTTCTATATTGACTTTTGATCGCGGAACATTAATTTTGCATCCACCACCCAGCAGCAAAAATTGGATAGACTATGCTACATGGGACGACAGAATTGAAAAATTTCGCATTCCGGCGTGGAAATACCGCTCTTTAGTGGAAGCATTACAAGCGTCAGGAACAGAGTTTGTTGATCGGGCTAAGGAGTTCTCCGCATTAGAATTATCTCCTAAGTTAGAAATGCCACCTTATGCACACCAAAAGGAAGCCTTAGAAGCATGGAAATTGGCAGGAAGACAGGGAGTAGTGGTACTTCCCACAGCAGCAGGTAAGACCTATCTAGCACAAATGGCTATGCAAGCGACACCACGTACTACACTGGTGATAGTGCCAACTTTAGATCTGATGCATCAATGGTATGCACATTTAAACACAGCATTCCCTGATGTGGAAGTGGGTTTACTGGGGGGTGGTTCGCGAGATAAAACGCCAATTTTGGTAGCTACTTATGACAGCGCCTCGATTCACGCTGAAACTTGGGGGAATAAATATGCTTTGCTGATTTTTGATGAATGTCATCATTTACCCACGGATTTTTATCGAGTCATCGCCGAATATGCGATCGCTCCCTATCGATTAGGATTATCGGCGACTCCAGAACGGACTGATGGAAAACATGCTGATTTAGATATATTGATTGGTAGAGAAGTTTATCGCAAACGAGCGGAAGATTTAGCTGGTCAAGCTTTAGCAGAGCATGAAATTGTCCAAATTAAAGTTAAGCTATCTGTACTAGAGCGAGAAAGATATAATCAGTTAATCCAAATTCGCAATGATTTTTTACAACAATCCCGCATTGCTTTGGGAAGTTTGTCAGGTTGGCAAATGTTTGTCCAAATGAGTGCGCGATCGCCTGCTGGAAGGAGAGCGATGTTAGCCCATCGAGAAGCCAAGGAAATTGCTTTGGGGAATGAGGGGAAATTAAGAGTACTCGCCAATTTATTCGCTCAATATCACCCAGAACGGATGTTGATCTTCACAGCTGATAATGCTACAGTTTACCGGATATCCCAAGAATTTCTCATTCCCGCTATTACCCATCAAACTCCGGTGAAGGAAAGACACGAAATACTCACCAAATTCAAAGCAGGTGAATATACATCCTTAGTTGCTTCCCATGTGTTGAATGAGGGAGTTGATGTTCCAGCAGCTAGTGTGGCGATTATTTTATCTGGTACTGGTTCAGCTAGAGAATATACACAGCGATTGGGGAGAATTCTGCGCAAAGGGAACCAGGAAAATAAACAAGCCATTTTATATGAAGTTATCGCCGAGGATACTAGTGAAGAAGGAACTTCCGCGAGACGCAGCCAAGATAGAAAGAATTTACAGGTAGTTTATGAAAATGGCGAGAACAGCCAATTTAAAGCAGCGGAACAATTAGAAATTAATTACACGACCAAAAAACCAGATGTTACCCACAGACCTGCTGATACACCGCCAAAACGGCGAGGAAATTATCCCAAAAAAACTGAAACTTGATCAAGAGAACTTAGATTTAGCTAAAGAATTGATCGGCTTTTTTCCAGCAAGTGTCGGGGAAACTCAAGGTGTGTTAGAGAGCAAGTTGCTAGATTTTGAAGGTGACGGGACTGACTATCGCATCAAACGGGGATTAGCTCATATCCTGAAACAGAACTTTAGCAATTTTGAGGTAGTTAGTCCTTTAGAACCACCTATGTTGAGGAAAAAAGTATTTGCGGCTTCAGCGCAGTCTATTCCTAGTCAACAATCAACTTTAGCCGTTTTGTCCCAAATAGCTGAACAACTTTCTCAGGAGTTGAACCGGGAGGTATTACCGGAAAATGTCCAAAATGGACTTTATGCTGATTTGACGGAGAATCAGATATTAACTTCTTTCGACGCGCCAGCACCTGCTGATTTACTCCATCGATATAATTTATCTCAAGTCCAGGGTGTGTTTTATAAAGCTAGTCAATTGGTATTAAACGCTCATCGTAATGTTCCAGGAGAATATAAGCTATTATTCCGTTATTTGAAATTGTTCCAATTGATGGCTTATATTGAGGGAGACGCAGATACAGGGTTTACAATTACTATTGATGGTCCAACTAGTTTGTTTCAACCCAGTACAAGGTATGGTCTGGCGATCGCTAAACTCCTCCCAGCTTTATTAAATGTCACCAAATGGAGTTTAGCAGCAACTTTACAAACCCGTGATTTATATACACAAAGTTGGAAAACTGGACGTTTTACCCTGAATTCGGAATGTGGTTTGGTTTCCCACTATGCAAAAGGGAAACCTTTTGATAGTATGTTAGAAGCATCCTTTGCGGATAAATGGGATGCTTTAAAAACTGATTGGGTCTTGGAAAGGGAAGTTGACTTAATTCCCATTCCCGGTAGTGTGATGATTCCGGATTTTCGCTTGGTTCATCCTGATGGACGGATCTTTTTACTGGAAATAGTTGGGTATTGGCGACCGGAGTATTTAAAAAAGAAGTTTGCTCAAGTAAGACTCGCAGGTTGTGATAACCTGATTTTAGCAGTCTCCGAGCGGCTGAATTTAGAAAAAGCTGGGGTCAAGTTAAATGACGTTCCCGCCAAAATAGTTTGGTTTAAAGATAAGTTATTGCCAAAAACTGTTTTAGCAGTACTCAATGGGGAATAATTCGGAACCGGTTTACATATATCTAATCATTTGGATGCGATAGCGCTCTTTCTTCGTCACCGCTATTTCACCGATTTCTAAACGCCCTTTACCACGAATAGCAATTAAATCCCCAGATTTGATTTGCGAACTTGACTGGGTAATTTCTTTCCAGTTGACTCGCACATCTCCAGCAGTAATTAAATCAACCATCTTGCTCCGAGACATCCCAAATCCAGCCGAGGCGATCGCATCTAATCGTAAAGAAGCTTCCACGGTAGTCGATTCCTTTTTCTTCGGTTCCCGCACTTTTAATTCGCTCAACTCAACTCGCTGAGTTTTTACCGGAACTGAACGTACTTGTTGGAGACGCATTTCTACATATTCGGCTAATTCTGGAATAATGATCGCGTGAGCACCTCTTTCACCCAAAACGATCACATCCCCTGTTTTCTCTCTGACAATTCCTGTTCCCAACATAGCACCGAGGAAGTCGGGATGAGATGCTGTGTCAAAGAGAAAATTACCAGCAATTTCTAAAACTGCGATTGTGACTTGTGATTGATCTAGAGGGATTTCAGCACGAGCGATCGCCAGTCTTTGACGTTCAGCTTGGGGATATCCACCCCAAGCCAAAAGATGGATTTCTGTGAGTTGACTAAAAACCCGTTGAATTTCAGCTACTTCTGGTGGTGAGAGAAAATCCGTCAAAACTGGTTCCCAAGTTTTGATCGCTTGCTCCGATAAATCAATGATCCGAGCAACACTCTCCCGATTTTCTACAGATTTTAAAATTTCTTCTCTCGGTAGCATATTAATTTATATTGTATCAGCATAGCCTTGGATATTCTCTGGTTCAAATTGACGCAATATACGCGTCGCCTGACGAGTTAGAGATTCACTTCCTTGGACAACAATTAAATATTTACCTGCTTCCAAGCGATTACGATAAGGTAAAGCATCTCCACTACCAGCAATTAAGCCCACACCACCACCCACAAACACTGCTCCCATACCACCACTCGCAGCACCTAATAACCCACCAATCACATGATTACCGATTTGTCCAGCCCAAGCAAAGGTATCTAACCCAGTAATCAGACTAAATGTAAAACCCGCAAAAAAGCCAAAAGGTATCAGCCAGGTAGACATGAGCCGTGCTTGTTTTTGGGCTTGTTCTTTTGGATCAATCAAACCAAATTCATCAGCGGATTTATATCCTTTACCGAGAATAGTACTGTTTATGCCTTCTTTTTCTAAAGTTACAGAAGCCGCTTCAGCTTCAATCCGATTTGGTAGTACAGCAACAAGGTAGTTCATTTTATTTAGAGCAGGGAACAGGGAACAGGGAACAGGGAACAGGGAATAGTTTTTTGAGCGAAAAACCTCATTTGACAAGCACATAAGCCAGCAAATGAGGTTTTATGGGCTAGTTAATCGTGTTTAACAATTAAAACCTACCTACTACTCAAAACTCTGCTAAAGACGTATCTTTGTATTTGAGTTAAAGCAATATTGTAATTTAAAACAGCCTTAACTTGATTACCTTCAGCTGTTGTCAGGTTATTTTCTGAGTTGATCACATCAGTTTGAGTCCCTACACCAGCCTGAAACCTTAATCTCGCTAAACGTAGAGCTTCCTTAGCTTGAACTACAGCTAAATTCGCAGTTTCAACGTTGTCTAGGTTCGATTTCTGAGTATAGTAAGCTTGTTCTACCTGAAAGCGGATTTGGTTACGTTGTTCCGAGAATTGAGTTTCGGTGATCAGAATATTAGATTTCGCCTGGGCTGCTTTCGCTTTGGCTGCTCCTCCATCATACAAGTTAAGAGTAGCTTGTATCCCTACTGAATAACCATCACTAGCAGGGAGATGGTTATTAAAAAGCTCCTCCAGACTATAGCTAGCCACAAAATTCACTTGCGGTCCTAAAGCAGATAATGCTTGTCTACGTTGTTGTTCGTAAATATTGCGTTGTGCTAACTGTTCTTGTAGTTCTGGGCGGTTTTGATAAGCCATGACAATGCTGTCTTCCAGTTTGTGGTCCCAGAGTCCAGCCAATTTCACTGGATCTGCGGCACTAATATTAGTCATCTCGGATGTATTCATCAGAGTTGCTAACTGGCGACGCGCAATTTGCTGCTGTGCAATAGCACTAACTACGTTTTGTTGAGCATTCGCCAAATTTACTTGCGCAGTCAACACATCAAATTTTGTCCCAACACCCGCTTTTTCTAAGTTACTTGCATCTCGCAAACTAGCTTCAGCATTAACAACTGCTTCTTGATTGATCTGTACTTGCGCGTCCGCTTGTTGCAGATTGTAGTACGCTGTGGCAACATTTAGCCGGATATCTTCTGATTTGGTTTCTACCGCCAATTCTTGGTAACGTACCTGTTCTTCCTGCTGTCTAATACTAGCTTTACGTTGACCAGATGTATATAAGCTATATGACAACTGGGCTTGACCATTAAAAGCGGTATTTGATGCAGTAGTATAATTTGCACCTTGCTGATTTGCTAGGTCGTTTGAAAGAGTTGTACCGGCATCACGGCTATTAGCAATGCTAGTAGTAACACCCAATGTAGGGAACAAGGCTGCTTGTGCCTGTCGCAAGGCAAATTTACTTTGCTCTAACTGTAATATTGTTACCTGTAGATCATTATTATTGTGCTTTGCTAATTCTAAGGCTTGGCCTAAGGTGATTGGAGTTGTTTCTGCAACTGTTACCTCCTCTTTGCTTGTGGGTATAGCTAGAGGGTTGGGGTTATGATTCATCTGTTCGGGAACTGGAGTAGGACCTGTATTAGCAGGACTCTCACTTCCTGAAGTACTATCTGATTGGGAACCATTAGTAGCAGGTGAATTAGGGGAAGTCATTGGGTTCGCTTGTGCCAATAAGCCATTATAAGCGTTTAATCCATTGACTCCCGCGCATCTATTTGGCTCTAAAAGCAAAATTGATGGACTTTGTTTGTACAAAGTCAAACAATCACGTCCGATAGTACTATATTTTGTACTCTTGACTGGAGTAGGTAAGGCTTTGTTGTCAATAACGTCATTATTGAAAGCGCCTAATCCGAAATTATCCAACTCCGAATTAAGTGCTAGAAACGAAAAACCACCAACTCCCACTCCCACATCAGGCAATTGCCCGTTGCTGTTACTTGCCACTGACGAGTTTCTAGTAGCACTTATAACAATAGGAGCAGCGGTCAGTTGTTGTGGACTTACTGTAGCAGTTCCAGCCCAAGCTGATTGAGTCGTGAGTACTGCTGCTGTCACACCGGGTAAGAAACTATAAAATAATTGCTGTCTTTTCACCGCGTCTCCTCACACAAATATCCATTTAGCGGCAGAAAACCTGTCTTAACCACAGAAATATAACAAGAATATAACATGGTAGTAAAATTAGGGATCTAAACGCTGCTTGTCTTCAAATCGCCTGACAATCCGCGAAAGTTCCGCCTTTTCGTCTACGGTAACGCGAGTAGGAGCGCCACTGACAATCCGCTCATAATCCCTGAAAGAATCTTTAATATCTGGACCATCAGCGGTGATATTATATTCGCGAATGCCTTTGTCGTGCCAAGATCCCCGCATTTTAAAGACGTTGATAGCCCGCGACATCTCCCCACGGATTTCTACATACTGCAACATCAGGATTGTATCAGTAATTGTGGAAATATGGGAGTCAGTAATGGAATGAGAACCCATAAACTGGTCGGAAGTATTGGTGAAAAAGCCAGTGACTTCTTCTTGTTTAGCATAGCCGGTAACACCGATCACAAATTGTCTAAAAGCATTATTACTTACTCCTCTGGCTAAGGCGGAAAGTGAGTCAATCGCAATCCGGGATGGTTTAAAATCAGCTATTTCTGATTTGATAATTTGTAAGTGGTCTTCTAAACCTGTGGACTCTGGATAAGTACAAATGATTTTGAGCAACCCTTGTTCTTCCAGTTCTTCAAAATCAATTCCCCACGAATAAGCATTACGTGATAGTTGAGCGCGTGATTCTTCATAAGCAAATAGTATTGCTCGTTCACCATGGACGCAGCCATCTTGGATAAACTTACTCACCAATAAGGTTTTTCCAGTACCGGTAGCACCCGTTGTCAAGATAATCGAATCTTTGAAGAAACCGCCGCCACACATTTCATCCAGCGTTTTCACACCTGAAGAGACCCGCACATTAGAGGAACGTTGGGTTAATCGCATTGCTCCTAAGGGGAAAATATTCACTCCTTCGTTAGTGATCGTAAAAGGATATTCACCCTTCATATGAGTTGTCCCGCGCAATTTCAGGATCTCAATTGTGCGTCTCCGACGTTCCCCTTCTAAAACATTACGCACAATCGCCACATTATCAGAAACAAATTCCTCTACTCCAAATGAAGCGACTGGTCCATATTCTTCCCCCCGTTCAGTTGTAATGATTGTCGTCACATTAAGTAGCTTCAGACGCGCTACTAAACGAAATATTTCCCGCCTCACTACTCCTAAGGCTTCATATTGTTGAAACACAGCTGTCATTGAGTCAACTGCTACCCTTTTCGCTTTGAATTTATTAATAGCATACTGTAAGCGCTCAATTAAAGCTGAAAGGTCAAAGTTACCCACAATGTCTTGACCTTCAGGGTCAGGAGAAGCATCGAGAATAAACAGTTTTCCGTCGTTAATCAGTTGTTGTAAATTCCAACCGAAAATATAGGCGTTTTTTATAATGTCGCTAGGTGATTCCTCAAAGGTCACAAATACACCTGATTCATCAAAATAGGTAATACCGTTATATAGAAACTGTAAGGATAGCAAGGTTTTTCCTGTTCCAGATGTACCACTGACTAAGGTGGTTCTCCCAACAGGTAACCCTCCATGACTAATATCATCAAATCCTTCTATCATCGTGCGAATTTTTTGTACTCCTATTAAAGGAGTGTTTTTTTTCTCTGATTGTCCTTTTTTATTCATTGCTGCTTTTCTATAAAACTATCTCAAGGAAATGCAGGTTGGGTTGGTAGACAAGGGAGCGCCGATACTTAGCTCAATCCAACCTACTATATAACTAAATTTTGTTCTATTTTACTCTCCGCTATCTTCCTCACTTAATTCTTCATAAAGTAGATCTAATCCAATTAATACCCTTTCTCTGTCCGAAAGATCACCAATAATTTTGCGGACAGGTAATGGCAGAATTTTTGCTAGCGTTGGCGTTGCTAATATCTTATCTTCTTCTGCTAATTGGGGATTTTTCAGGACATCAATTACTTTTAAAGCATAAACTCCTTTAAATTCCTGTTCCAGTATATTTTTGAGTGTTTTTAAGGCTCTGACTGAATTAGGTGTGTTACCTGCTACGTATAATTTGAGAACATATGTCTTTCTGTTTTTCGGCATAATTGGGGTAAATTCCACAAATAAATCATCAGATGGTAATATAACTAACTCTGATTTTACTGGATTGCTGACTTAGCTAAGAGTGCGGCTCCATAAGCAGCTTCTATACTTGCTAGCCACTGGGTTGGTAAGGTAACATGATCTTGGGTGTCTTCCCCAGAAGCGACTACTGCAATAGGTACTTGCAAATATCTTTGGCGAATAGCTGTCCAAGTTGCATTTGCTGCTCCACCACCAGCAGTATAAACATAGGTTAACGGATCTGCTCCTAGTTTTTGCAATAACCTATATCCTTTAGCTTCTATACGAGCCATACTTTCTAATAACCCATGCAGAAATTCTTTGGCGCTATCTGGACGTGGTTCTAATCTGGGAGGTAATTCAGGATCGTTGATCGGAAAGCGATCGCCTGGTTGCAAAAGTGGATAATAATCTAAATGACTAGCCATAGATCCATCTATTTCTTGGCTCAATTGGGTTAACTCCGATGCAGTAAAGAATTTCTGTAAAACCGCTCCTCCAGTATTAGAAGCGCCTCCAGTCAACCATAGATCGCCCAAACGATGGCTGTAAATTCCATATCGAGAGTCTTCTACAGGAGTGCGACTGAGCAGTTTAAGTACTAAAGTCGATCCTAATGAGGTTACAGCTTCCCCAGGAAATTTGGCTCCACTAGCCAAAAAAGCAGCAATACTATCTGTTGTCCCCGTACACACTAGACAATCCCGCCGAAAACCATATTTAGCAGCTATATCAGCTTTCATTTCCCCGACAGGTGTACCTGGTGGTAAAACCTTTGGTAGTTGTAGAGTGATTTTGAGTTGTTCTAGCCATTCTGGGTATTGTAAGTTTTTGACATCATAACCCAGTTTCAGAGCATTATGATAGTCAGTCACGCCAAGTTTACCATGTAATAAGCTAGCCAACCAATCAGCTTGGTGTAACAGGTATTTGGCGTTGCTAAAAGATGGTAACTGCTGCATCCACAAAAGTTTGGCAAGACTAGATGTAGCACTTAGTACAATATGGGTCTCTGGAACAATAGAACTTAACTTTGTCAACATTGCTCCTCCCCTAGAATCATTATACAGCAAGGGAGCATCTACTGGCTGACCGTTGGCATCGGTGAGCAAAATAGTCCCAGAAGTACCGTCAATGGCGATCGCTCCGATTAAACTACATAAGTCCCTGGGAATTTCCCCTAATAAACTCCATAAAGCTGTTTTCCAGCAAGTTATCCAATCCCCAGGAGTTGTCATCGGACTCCAAGGGTAACGTATTTGTTTAGCGATCACCCCATCTGCGTCTATGATGATAGCGCGAGCGCCGGATGTACCAAAATCAATACCTAAATATAGCGTCATCATCCAAAAACGTCATTACAGTAATATCAACAATTAACAATTTTTATTGCATTTTGTCACAAAATATTCCCTAATCTTGCTAAAACAGTGAAAAGTAGTAAACGAAGTCTCAAGTAACTCTGTTTTTAACCTGAGGAGGGTTCTGACTATGAATATATCTGATACTCAAGTGTACATCGCTCTAGTTGTAGCACTTATTCCCGGAATTCTGGCTTGGCGTTTAGCTACAGAATTGTACAAATAAATCTGGTTACTCAGATTAATCATTCTGGATAAGATGGTGTAGTTTCCTCTCCAATCGGGAAACTACACCTATTTTTGTGAAATTGTGGGGAAATACCAGCCTGAATCATAGCCAGGGCTAAAAGTTTAAGTTATATTTGGACAAATTCCCTATAAATCAAGTATTATGGCACCTAAATATAATAGTGATCTTTTTAGTAATAATTAGCTTCCCATTTTTTTGACGGTGCTTCCCTTTCCATATGAGGTTGTTTTTGGAATCATGAACGCGTTTCAACCCTCCAGATACCCAGCAAAAACCAATGTAAAACGTCGAATTGTATCTGGCTCTCGCCGCCACATGATTCAACGTTCCCATCAGATAATGGCACTAGAAAATACAGCTAAAATAGGCGTTAACTTGACTATTATCGCAGCATCAATCTCCGCTCTAGTTCAATTGTTGCCTTATCATTGGTTACAGCAGAATAAGTTACGAGAAGCTCATACTGAACTCACTTTAGTCACAGGGCGTGTCAAAACCTTAGAAACACAATTTAGTCGTAATTTTGACCCTCAACAAGCTAAAAGTATTATGCAGCAACAGTCCTATCGGATTGGATCTAATCAGCGCCGCATAGTTCTCATATCTCCAGACCAATCGGTATCGGAAAAAACGGATGTTTCTCCTTAACTATTTAGGTTTAGGGAATTTTGGCGATACAGCCTGGAGTAACTTTGTTGATTTACTTACATTTTACAACTACTTACGGCTGGGGATTGAGTAGCTCCTGTAACCATTTCTCCACCTGCATCAGCAAGCGGTAACTATGGGTATTTGGCGAGTCGATCACTAATGCAATTTGTGCTAGAGCACGTTCGTAATCGGCGATCGCATAATTCCAATCCCCCCAAAGATGATAAGTTCTCCCACGACCAGCCCAAATGTGGCTTTTGAGTTGACCGAACAGCAGCGCCATTTCAAAATCTTCTATGGCTTCGGGATAGCAGAATAAATCACGTAAAGTAATACCACGATTAATCCAAGCTCGGACATTTCTCGGATCTAAATCTAGCGCTTTGTCATAGTCAGACAAAGCAATTTGTAGTTGTCCACAGGCTGCATAACAATTGGCACGATTATTATAAGCGCTAGCTAAATCAGGGTTGATATATAAAGCTGTATTATAGTCATGGAAAGCTTTTTGAATGTCACCACTCTGAAAATAAACCAAACCACGATTGTTATAGTCAACAGCATTTTGAGGATGACAATCAATCAGTTGGTTTAACAGAGCGATCGCTTGATTATAGTCTTGCTGATGAGCTAAACTCAAAGCACAAGAGCGCCAGTAGTTTTCTTCTATGAAGAATTTGCACCAACCCTTAGCTAGACAGTCGTGAGAGGCAATTGTATTTTTATTAACAAATCTGTACTTTGTATACTGTTTCTTGCCAAAAGCTAAAAGAGAGTAATCATCCATATTTTCCTACTTGTTATCAGAATTCTACCAAATCTAAACTAGAGCTTTTTCCAGGTAAGTGGATTAACCAATGTGTCAGTTGTTTATGAGTCTATAGGTAGTAAAAAAGACACTCGTTGTCACCCCAGAAATAATTAAGCCCTAATCCTTTAATGTATACTTCCTATCCCAACACAATTCCTGAAACAATTAAATTTAGCAGCGAGAGCGACAAATTGCTAAAATGCTAGTTAGTTGATCTTGATAAATCTGAATCTATTGAACTGATGACAAGAGTTACTTCCTATCCTCATGCTACTGATATTACAGAAAACGACTACATTGTGGTCGGTTTAGCAACTTGTTACTTCAAAGAAGATGGCGAAGTACATCAAATTGAAGTAGTAGAACCTATTCCTTCCGCATCCTTAGAGGCTATTTTTAAAGGTATCCCTACTTCTTATAAACTTGTTTGTGCGACAACTTTGGGGACTCTACTGCAAGATAATACATTAGTATTACCAAAAGACTTTCCAGAAACTGCGCGTTTTGGAGATGATTTTGTGGAGCGAGCATTTGCAGCTATTCGCACTTATAAGCGACGTGAATCGGCTAAATCTCTAGTTCCCCTAGGAACTACTACGAATAAATTAAATTATTCTACGGAGCGGAAACGTATATTAAATGTTGCGAGAACAGTCACTAAAGAAGATAACGTTAAACAACACTCACATACTCACAAAGTTCTTTAGAAAGTCAAATCATGATTAAACTTTACGGTGCGTCTATTAGTCGTGCAGCGATTATCAGATGGTATTTAGAAGAGTTAGAAATTCCATTTGAATTTATTAAACTAGATCTAGCAGCGGGTGAGCATCGTCAACCGGAATTTCTGGCGATTAACCCTATGGGTAAAGTTCCTGCGATCGTTGACGAAGATCTCCAACTTTGGGAGTCCGGCGCGATTTTACTTTATCTTTTCGACAAATACGCGCAGAAACCGGTTTCCCTAGAGGAGCGTGCCAAAATTAACCAGTGGATTTTCTTTGCTAACTCTACCTTAGTCTCAGGGATTTTTAGTGAAACTAGTCGCGCCAAGGAAACACCGATTCTATTAAATCCCATAGATCAAATCCTAGAGCAACAGCCCTATATACTTGGCGATGAATTTAGTCTAGTAGATATAGCAGTAGGTTCATCTTTAGCTTTCATAAAGCAAATGTTAAAACTAGATTTGAGTGACTATCCATCCATTCAGAAATACATTCAGGTAATCTCGGAACGTCCAGCATTTCAAAAAAGTATGTTGCAAAAGTGGTAGAAGCGTAAACAAGAGCAGAGGAGTTCAATGCGTAAAGCTTACACTCTTATGCGATATCGCACTTGAATGTCCAGCAAGGGAATTGTGTAAATTTTCCCCGCTTCGCAGCGTTAGCGACCCAGGAGCGTCAGTCCAGATTTTTCTATATTAAAGATGAAAAAAGAATTTGATTCATCTCTGTCGCGAGATAGATTACAAGGCGGTGGAAATTAGGTCAAAATGGAATTGACACTCTTAAATAATGGGAGTGTGAACGAAATTTTTATGACAAGGCGCACTTCCATTATCTAACCATGTCTACTATCAGAATAAGGCAAAATCGCTGATTGTCCATATCTCTTTCGACGGATTTACCTTAATTATTTAACCTGTTTGACAAACATCTTAGATTTCAGCAATGGTGTAAAATTCCTGTTAGAGGTGATGGCGCTTGAATGTCCAGCAAGGGGAATTGAGCAAATTTTCCCCGCTTCGCAGCGTTAGCGACGCAGGAGCATCATTCCAGATTTTGCTAGATTTAAAGATGAAAAAAAAGAATTTTATTTATTTCTGTCGCAAGATAGATTACAAGATGGCGGAAATTAGGTC
>Ga0116229_10003418_pt1 | contig 26067 bp, 18 predicted proteins | sample S1TSphgellanicum_3_FD_87313 | JGI IMG/M metagenome (GOLD analysis project Ga0116229, IMG submission 87313) | Host-associated microbial communities from peat moss isolated from Minnesota, USA - S1T2_Fc - Sphagnum magellanicum MG | ecosystem: Host-associated > Plants > Peat moss > Unclassified... | reverse complement strand
CTCTTGTTTTTTTTTTTTTTTTTTCCACTTTTGAAACTTTTCCACGCACCCACCTACTACCCCCCATTGTCCCCCACCGACCTACTCATCTATATATTTAAATTAATAGTAGACTCTTCCCCATCTACCTACTCACCTATACATTTAAAATGTGCTACTTCCATCCCCACCCACCTACCCATCCCTCTTTTATTTTTCTACCAACACTTTAGGTAGGTACCTACCAAACCCCACCAACATGGCCACACCTACCTACTTGCTTGGCATTCCAATAGACCCTTAACGGTCGAAAATGATTAGGAAATAATAAAATGAAGGTATTGCATGGAACTTGGTCTTGTTCATTGAAGCAAAATTAATAAGGGCAAGATTAAAGTAATTGTCACCCCCCTGTGTAAGGGTATTGCAAATAGACATTGGTGGTAAACATGATGTTTTTATGTGTTTTGAAGGTATTGCAAAACCTTTTGAAACTTAGAATATGTGAAACCTCTCAATGAGGATATTGCAAGTTCTACTTCCGGAGTGTGAGGATATTGCAAGTTATGCTTTGGGAGTGTTTTCCACGATGAGTGGGGGGTATTACAAAGCCAACTTGTTTAATGCATGTTGTACACTTAAAAGGCCTTGATCAAACAATAGGGCCTAGAGAAAACTATTTGATTTGCTTGATTTAATGGTGTATTTAAGCAATGTGGATTAGATTTAGCAATTATTTATGTTAGCATTAGGGTTTTATAATTTTGGGTTATGGAGACAACAAATATTTTTGATATTTTGCACCTTTTAAGTCTAATTAAAATTAGACCTAATATGGATTTGGGGGGGGGGATTTGGCATTTGCACATATATACCACAATACATTTTTTTTCTTTTTTTCTTTCAAAGAGAGTGGGAAAAGGCCCACAAGCAAAGACTAAAGTGAGAGGTAAGAAACACACCGTGGCTTCTATTCAATTTTTTTTTTCATTTAATTTTTTCAAATTAAGGTTTAATTAATGATTTTTTTTGTTTTTTCTTTTGCTTAGGGTATTTTTTCCCCCTTGCATATGGATGGTCATGGAAGTATCAATTGCATGTGGGTATTACACATCTAGATTGAAAGCCCTACATATATTCAATTGATTGTCTCCAGGAGAATAGGGATTTGTTTTTTTTGCATAAGTTTAAATAACCATAAGATAGTTGTGTGATTTTTTTTCACATTTGTAAACTATTGCTTGTTTATGGGTTGTGGTAAGGTTCACTTGTAAGGTTTAAGGGTTTTGTTGATTGGGGTTATTACAATTTGTAAAGTTATGAAGGTATTCCATGGGTTTTCACAAGTTGGGGACTCTTACTACATGGTTATTCCTTCAACAATTCAAAGCATGGGGCAAACTCCATTGTCTTAATCCATCGAAATCCAAAACCCAACAAAGTCACCTTTCTTGAATGTAGACTTGGTGTGGAAAAATGGGTTTAGGCATGATGGCCAAAACAAGGTGGCAATTGAAATCGCATACATCCCCCATGCTTGTGTCTTTGAGTTTTTGTAGGGTGAACGAGGAGATATGCAAATTGCGGTCAAGTGGAACATCTCCAAGAATTTGTCCCCTCAATAAGATGTAAAAAAATCGACAATAAAAAATCACCTCATACATACTTGGTATGGTTTCAAAACTTATAAACCCTTTCCATTGGTCAATTTTGCAAGTTCTAGGGTTAGTCACTCTTGTGTTTTTCGATTTGATTGAGTGAAAATTATGTATTGTAGGTATGAATGTAGTTATGGGCCAGAAGACCACCGCAAAAACCCCAACCACATGAAGTCAATCAAGTGTGGTTGTTTGGCCCACTTTTCCATCAAAAGGTTTTACACATGGCCAGATGTGGTGGAAATCACTTTTAACCACTAGACTCATACTCAAGCCAATGAAGATCTTGTTCATGGTGCATGTGATCTAGGGTCCACATCACGGGTGTTAGCATATGCTCCACATGTGTCTCACAAATTGAAGGAGTTTATATGGACCCAATTAGGGTTAAGGTACACTATGAAACAAATTTATGACAAACACAAAGAAATTTGGTGGGCATGGGCAAGTGTGGGTGAGTGGATGACCTAGGATGATTTCCTATGATTCTAAGACATCGCCTATTTGGACTAGAAGCACAAGAGTGGCATTTGACACTTACACACAAACCCAACGCTTTCCATTCAATCATGGGTTTGTGTTCATCTTGATGAAGTTTTTTATTTCCAAGATGAAGGTGAGGTGAATGGGATTCATGTCCTTTTCACCATAAAGATCCAAACACCTAGGCAGCTTTGGGCCATGCTCCAATTTAGTCACAATGGGTTTATTTCTATGGATGCCACATTCGGCACCAACAATGTGAAGTACCACTTATTCACATTGATGGTGTTTGATTTTCATCGCACATGAATGCTAATTGTTTAGGTTATCATGAATCGGCAAACATGTGAAGACTTGGTGGAGTGGTTGAGTGCCCTGCGGGCAAAGCTTCTCTCGCATATGCTAGATTGGAAACCATCATGTTTCATTGTGGATGATGCCCCATAAGAATTCCGAGCATTAGGGTAGGTTGTACATTGATTTTTTAATTTTTTGTTACATTACTTTATGTTTTGGTACTACATTAGCATGGGGATTCCATAACATATTTATTGTTCATGGTAAGGGCCATGGTAAGCACACTAATGTTGGGTGTACCATGGCAGGATTGTGTGGGTTGAAATCCTGTCCCAATTGTTTTTTGCACATGGCATGTGTTGAAAGCATGGTGCTTTCACTCCATGGAAAAAATTAAGGATTCAAAGGTGAGGTGTGTAGTATTTGATCGCCTCCACATGGTGATGTTCATGTCCATCAACTCAAATGAGACCATTGATGATTTTAAGGCACGTGGGAGGGAGATGGTGGTGGAGAGTTTTGATAACTCAGAACCTAATGTTGTTTGGACAAAATACTTTTTGGCTTATTATTGCCAACTTAGTAAGTAAAAGGTCCCCCTTCAAGTATGGCATAATTAAAAACCTTTTTGCTATGGTTGCATTACATGGATGCATGTTCACTTTTCACACATATTCAAATTACATCATGGGTTAAAAATATGTTGTGCATGTCCATGCAGAGCTTTGGATGGTTGGGCTTCTTCAGGTGCCACATTCAAATCAAGACACACAAATTAACATAGAATTTTATCACAGGGTTTTAAAACGTTGGTTTTCTCTTAAGACCAAGGGATTATGGGGGGCATTGCATTGACTAGTTAATGTGGAAGTTAATCACAATTGTGGCATGACATTATATGCACCAAGTTGAGATGAAGAGACAAAAGTTCATAAAAAACAAGGTCATGGCATCATTTTGTGGTGGCAAGTGTTGACAAAACTAATCAAATTCCACACACCAATGTGATCTCACCTACCTTTGAAGGGGATGATGGTGATGATGTTTGGCAGGTGAGAAGCCAACACCATCTTGGTGTTACTTATAAGATTTGTGCCCCTTTCACCAAATATGCAAGTTGCACTTGTGAATGGGAATTACATTCACCACCTTTGTTTGGCCTAAGTCAAAAAATCCATGCATCGGAGAATGGTATTTCGTCGAGTGGATGATGACTTCGGGAATTCCATCAACTCAATGAAGGATTGGCATGAAACAATGATGGAACACTTAGATACCCATAAAAAGAAAAACTAGGGAATAAAGAAAGGTTTGTCACTTGTACCCATATTTGGACTTAATATATGTGTGACTCAATTTTCATTTATATTTAACCTTTTACACCTTTCACCAAATCAAATTGAATTATGCACAATTTGCATTGGAAAAGAAATTCCAACACATGTGTTAAAATATGTCCAAATGATTTGGTAACTAATATGTGTCAACGAATAATTGTTATTCACAATTAGATGCGATTAATATAGAAATCTAAATCTCCAAGTAATGCACAAAATAATGAAAGTTTCTTGCTTGTATAGATCCAATTCAACTGTAATACCCCACATTGTGTAATCCAGAAATGTGCAATACCCTTTTTCAAGTATTTAAAAAATGTTTTGGGGCCAATCAATTATCATTGGACATTATGAAGGGTATTGCTTAACCAAACCAAAACTTAAATGGATAGCAATACATGTATTGAAGTATTTTGTAAAACACCATGTGCTTATTCATTTTGGCCTATGTTATCAAAAGGGTATTGTTCATGACTAGAAGGATGGAGTGAAGCTACAATACCCCTCTAGGTATCTTGAAAATGCCAAATGGTTAATCACATATATTTTGACAATTAGTAGGGTATTGCATAACCCTACCAAAAACCTAAAAGGAAATCATTACCCTAATTGGGGTATTCTATAAAACACCATGGGTTAAATCATTTTTCGCATAAGCTATTCAAGGGGTATTGCTCATGGTTTGAAGAATGGAATTAAATTGTAATACCTTTGTCCCGTATTTCATAAATGCTTTGGGGTCAATCATATATCTTTCTACACTATGTGGGTATTGCATAACCTTACCAAAACCTAAAGGAAAATCAATACCCTAATTGGGGTATTTTGTAAAACACCATGGGCTAAATCATTTTCCACTTAAGTTATCCAAAGGGTATTGCTCATGGCTAGGACGATGGAATTAAATTGCAATACCCTTGTCCAGTATCGTAGAAATGCTTTGGGGTCAATCACATATATTTTTACACTATGTGGGGTATTGTATAACCTTACCAAAACCTAAAGGGAAATTAATACCCTAATTGGGGTATTATGTAAAACACCATGGGCTAGATCAGTTTTTGCTTAAGTTATTGGAGGGGTATTGCTCATGGCCAAAATGATAGACTTAAATTGCAATATCCTTATCATTCATGGCTAGAAGGATGGAGTGAAGTTGCATTACCCCTTTCAAGGTATCTTGAAAATGCCTTGGGGTTAATAACATATATTATGACAATTAGCAAGGTATTACATAACCCTACCAAAAACCTAGAATGAAATCAATACCCTAATTGGGGTATGTAAAACACCATGGGTTAAATCATTTTTCACATAAGCTATCCAAGGGGTATTGTTCATGGTTAGAAGGATGGAATTAAATTGCAATACACTTGTCCAATATCCCAAAAATGCTTTGGGTTCAATCACATATTTTTCTACATTATGTGGGGTATTGCATAACCCTACCAAAACCTAGAGGAAAATCAATACCCTAATTGGGGTATTTTGTAAAACACCATGGAACACCATGGGTTAAATCATTTTTTGCTTAAGCTATCCAAAGGGTATTAAATTGCAACACCTTTGTCTAGCATTGTAAAAATGCTTTTGGGTCAATCACATATCTTTCTACACTATTTGGGGTTATGATATCTAAAAGATAATTCATTAATGATGTATATTTAATTAATGCATGTAATCAAATATTTATTCTATGTAAATTGAAATTTAGGGAATAACATATCAAATAATGTCACTAATGATCATTAATTGTCACACTTCAATTTGTATTCCATTTTGTATTAAAATATGTATTTTTTAATATTTTATTAAACCTAAAACACATGTGAGGTTTATTCGAATAAATGAATGGTTGTTTATGATTCAAAAAAAATAAATGATGCATAATATATCAATTTTTAGTTTTGAAAATATTTTAATTGAAATCATGATATAATTAATTAATTAATATCTGAAATTATATATATTTTCATTTCTAGAGATATAATATTTGCCTAATTGTTTTAACTTGGTAAAATTTTAATTAAACATTATAGTTTAAAGTTGTTTTCAACATCATAAATAACAATAATTCACTAATGGACCAATGCAGATTGGAATGAAAGTATTGCAAAACTAGCCATATTGATGTATGAAGTTACTTGAATAAAGTTTATAAATGTAACGGTAATACCTTCATTGTGTTTTCATAATGCCATTAACCATGAAATATATCGAGTTCTTTTTCTCATACTTGATCCATGTTCAATATATCATGCCATGTCCATATTATAACAAGTAAACAAATGTATTGCAAAATTGGTCGCATTGATGGTATTGAGCAAAATGTTGAAGTGTAAATGCAATATGCTCATTACTTGAAACCATGAGACATAAGAATAAAGTTTTAAAAAATCTACTTAATTAAATTGTGTGCATTTATTAAATTTGTTTCATTCTTAAATATATAATATCATAATAAAAAAATTATGTTAAAAAATTGAAGTAAAAATTAAATATAGTCGAAAGGCATTTTCAAACTCATAAATGGACCAATGCAAAATCATTGGTATATGTACATGAGGGTATTGCAATATTGGTCACATTGATGGTATAAGGTTTAGGGGTATTACAAACTTTTATACCATCAATATGGCCACATTGAACTTTGCAATACCTTTCCATGTTTCATGGTGAATGCAAATATCCCAAGATGATGTAGGTATTACATTTAAACTCCATAATTTTGTTCAAGTAACATTTTACCATCAATGTGAAGAACTTTGTAATACCCTCATTTACTTGAATCAATATGTTTAGCATGATGTAGTGAACAAGGAATTAATATTTTTAAAAAATTCTTTTGTTTCATGGTTTATGATATTATCGCAAAATGATGTGGGTATTGTTTTCCTTCTAGGTTTTGTTAGGGCTATGTGTTACTTTTCCAAATTCCAAAAGATATGTTATGGAACACAAAGGTTTTATGGGATACCCAAATAGGGGTAGTGCATTTAATTAAATACTTTTAGGTAGGAGCAATACCCCTCCAATAACTTGAACCAAAATAATTGAGGCTATGGTGTTTGTAGATTACCCCAAATAGGGTATTGCTTTTCTTGTAGGTTTAAGCAATACCCCCCCGAGTTTCAATAGATATGTGATGGAACCCAAAAGATTTTTAATATACCTTAAAAGAGGTATTGCACACCTATTGAGTAATTCTGGGCACAAGTAATACCCTTCCAATAGCTTGGACTAAAACAATTTAATCCATATTGTTTACAAAATATCCTCATGAAGTTAATGTGTTCCTTCTAGATTTTGTTAGGGCTATGCAATACCCTTTTAGGATTCTTTAAATATGTTATGGAGCCCAAAGGATTTCAAATATACCTTAATAAGGGTATTTCATGTGCATTAAGTAATTCTAGGCATAAGCAATAGCCCTCAAATAGCTTGGACCAAAATAATTCAATCCATGGTGTTTATAAAATACCTTCATGAAGGTATTGCTTTCCTTTTTAGGTTTGAGCTTTTAATTTTTGGGGGTAAAGAAAGATTTTTTGGTTTAAATGCAAGACTAAAATCATTGTTTTGATAAATTTATCAAGCATACATATAAGAATATGTGAAAATTTATTTCTAATTATTAACATAAGATGGTGCAAAATGAAAGTAAAATGCCTTAAATAAAAAAAACATGGGTGATGTGTTACAAAAATGTGCAAAAAATGCCTAAGTCCAAAACAACCCCAACCTAAAATGGGGAACATGTCATAATGGTAAGTATGTGGTTGCTTCAAAAATAAATTGCTACCTTAAATCCTAAAGACCAAAACAACACCTTAATCAAAAGTGGGATAGATTATGGGATAAACTAATATGTGTCATTACCGAAGGGGGATGGGATCTCATTGGCCTTCTTGTATCGCACTGATGCAACCTTTACATCATGGACGTGTCATCACATAAATACCCCATGATTGGCCAATGTTGCATCCATGACATCAGCCATAAACACCTCCTTGGTGGTGCTTTGAACCCTAAAATAAACAACACAATATGATAAATATTGCATATGAATTTAAAACCTAGAACTCAAATAAAATTTAGTATGGCATTATTGGAAATTCATTGACCATGAATCATTTCTGAATAATGGTATTGCGTAAGGAGGCCAATTTCCTTATGTTACAATATCTTACTTGATATAGACTTCTAGTTGCACCCCATCCAAGCACTTCTAAATTCCTTTGCATATTCGGCTTGAGTCATTTGAATCACAAGTGCAAGGTCTTAATCATGCTCTAGCTTGGCCTACACATTGAGAGGGATGGCCCCCACACCCCATGCAGTCATGCCAAGAAGTCGAAGAATGTGGCTAGAGGCTAGCCTCATAAATGTGGGCTTAGGTATCTCAAGTGTGTATTGCAAATCAAGTTGGAGCCTATCCCATTTTAGGAATGCATGCTTCTTAGTGATGAAATTGGGCCAAAGGGTTATTTAAAACTTGCACATTCATTGTCGCGTGATCTTGAACCTTCGGGCCTTGCTCTCAAATAGATGGGTGTTCGAGTTTGTTTGATTCCATGGTAATAGTATGATGTGCCCACAAATGTCACATTAAGTTGTATTTAGCCATATAGGATGCATCGCACCCATCAACACTGCAAGCAAATTTGGGCACATCTTTTGATGCACCCCCAAACTCTTTGATAGATTCAACCGCGAATCCAAAAATGAAAACAATGGAAGGATAATGAATTGGGGTACGCCTTTTGGTTCGTAACATTCGGGGGTAGAAGGGCATGCTAGAGTTTTGGGATGGGGACTGGGACGAGTGCCAAGCGGGTCAATTATTCACACATATTTGCATCAACCAAACAACAAGTTGGTTAGTGCTTAGTTGAAGCACTTTTGGTGCATGGATGAACCACGGGCAAAAACATATTCACAAGACTCACCACGGCCCGGACGTAGGGGAAGCCACCACCTTTCTCCTTATAGTATTTTCTATGCTTGGTCAGGGGGCCTGCATCCAAATGTCATTTTGTCCAGGGACTCCCAAGTTGGGAATTTCGAAATTCTTGAAATTGGGACTCCAGTGACTTTGGAGGCTTATAACTTTTTTTGTAAACCTCTGATTGAGGTGAGGTCTAAAGCAAAGTTGTAGCCCTTGTCAAGAGCTTTCCAAAGATATGTGGCAAGCCACCTGCATGTAACTAAATCAGGGTAATTCCCGACTTTTAGTTGTCAGGAATCAAATTGGTAATTTGATTCCTGACCTTTCTTTTGGCCATAACTTATATTTTAAGTACCCAAATGGGTCATGAGAGCCCATTTTAGACATCTAGGTTCAAGAACTTTCCAATGGTATAATGAATTCTTTAATCCAATGAGTTTTGACTTGTGTAATTGTTTTTTGAAGAATTAAAAGTCCATTGGGATTCAAATTCCCAAAGTGGGAGCCCATTTGGGAGTGTGTGGGTTCATTCCCTCACACTCTCCTACACTTTCAAGAGCATGAAATGTGACTCCCGGGCTTCAATCTTGGCCCACACCTTTGCAAGCCCTTACTTTGGTCATGAGCCCAAGGCTAGGGTTACAACATCCTTTGCTTAGTGCATGCCTTTTATGGCAATTGGGGGAGGGGCAACCACATTTGAAACTAAAAAAACAAAAACAAGAATTAACATTATGGATGAAAGTTAACCCATGTACAATGAAGGTATTGCATAAATAGGTAGAAGATTTAAACCTAAAGATGAGGGTATTGCATAGAGGGATAAAGATAAAAAACACAAGGTGAAGGTATTGTGCATAAAGATAAAAGATCCAAAGCACAAGATGAGGGTATTGCTACAACCCAATGTTCAAAAGCTAATTCTAGATTAAAAATCATACACAAAGGCTTGAGGTATTTCTTTTAAACTTTCACCAAAACAAATGCCCCACCCACCTTTTCATATGGAGAAGGAGGGTGGGGCAAAGTCAAGGGTTTAAGGAGTAGAATTAATAAAAGGTATTGCAACAAAAAAAATGACAAAGAGAACCCCACCCATCCTCTCCACTTGAGAAAATGTGTGGGGTAATAAATTATAAAGGAAGTTTAATATATTACCTTCATCAATTTGGGCATGAGGTTCAACATGCTCATTTGTATTTTCTTTTTCTAGCATTCGAGTAGGAATTACATTTCTTGTCTTTCTATCATCAAATTAATTTTTTTGAAATCTACTTCAATTCTATCTGCATTTGCAATAAGTGCTTCTCCAACATCCCCACCTACTTGCACTTGCTCCAGAACAATTTTAAGAGTAGCCAATGCAACCACATTTTCAGCTAATACTTACATTTCTTGTCTCACCACCCTTGCCTCCAAATCTCCTTCACCTCCCATGCCATTTTCAGCTGATATTTACATTTTTTGTCCCACCACCCCTACTTCCAAATCTCCTTCACCTCCCATGCCATCTTTAGTTGAAATTTGTTGATTTGTTCCACCATTCGTTGCTCTTGTTTGAGTTTGCATCTAACATAAACACAAGAATTAAAAAATAATAATGTACCAAAAAATAAAAAAATGCTAGCGCTAGCATCATGCTCAACCAACATTAGTAGCGAAACATTAGCATAGGATGATGATAGCACACAATGTTGTCATTATCTTCTTTGTAGCAAAAAAACAAAAGACGACAACAATAATGCCATCATTGTCTTCTTCACAATAAAAAATAAATAAATTACAAGTAATGTGCACTGTTCGTCGTCTTTCTTTTTGCATTCTTGCAAGACAACATCGAAAGAGGAGGATGATGACACCGCATGTTGTCATTGTCCTTTTCACAACAAAAAGAAGAAGAAGATGATGACAACATTGGTGCCTTCATCTTCTTCTTCACAACAAAAAAAAAAACAAAAAAAGATGACGAGTAGCGCACGTTATTTGTCATATTTCTTTTCATGTTTTTGCAAGACAACACCAAAAGAGGACAATGATTGCACATGGTGCCATCGTCGTCCTTTTCACAACAAAAAGAAAAAGAAGACGAAAACAACATTAATGTTGTCGTCATCTTCTTTGCAACAGAAAAAAAAGATAATGAATAACACATGCTGTTCATCGTCTTTCTTCCCATGCTCCTACAAGACAACACCAAAAGAGGACAACAATGGCATTCGTTGTCTTCTTTGTAGCAAAAATAATAATAATAAGATGATGGCATCAATGTCGTCATTGTCTACTTTGCAACAAAAAAAAAAAGTAAAAAAAGTTGATGAATAGCATGTGTTGCTTGTTGTCTTTTCCCATGCTCCTGTAAGATGACACCATAAGAGGATGACGATGTTGTCTTCGTAGCCAAAAAGAAGAAGAAAGATGACGAATAGTGCGCATGTGCTCGCCATCTTTCTTACTGAAATAATTCATTAGAATGAAATGTGTAGTTATTCATTGTGGTTTTTTTCTACTTGTAAAACAATAGAAGAGGAGGACAATGACACATGGTGCCATCGTTGTCCTCTTCACAACATAAAAAAAGAAAAGAAGATGATGATGACATTGATGTCTTCGTCATCTTCTTCACAACAAAAAATAAAAATGATGAGCAACTATGCACTGTTCGTTGTCTTCCTTCCTATGTTCCTGCAAGACAACATTAGAAGAGGACATTTTCCTCTTCACAAAAAGAAGAAGAAAAAAGGATGACAATAACATTTTGTGTTGTTGTCATCTTGTTCATAGTGAAACAAAGGGACGAGAAGATGACAACACCATTGCCGTCGTCTTCTTTGCAGCAAATGATAAAGAAGAGAAAACGACGACACCATCATCATCGTCTTTTCTGTAGCAAATGAAGAGAAGATGATGACGATGGTATTGTCATCTTCTTCTTTTGTCAAAAATATTTCAAAAAAAGAGGAGAAGGCAAGAGCTTACCTTCTCCTCTTGTGTTGCTCCTAAGCTCATTGTGCCTTGTTCGATAGCTCCTCTTGCCCTCCTCCTAAGCTCCTAAGCTCCTCTTGTGATCACAATGGTGAACCATGCATTGCTACTGGTGATGGCGATGGCAAGAAGAGCACTAGTGAGCATTGGAAGTGAGTGCAAATGGCGGGGTGGGGAGGGGTCGGCAGCATGAGGGAGGGAGGTGGGTTGGTAGGAAGAAGGGTGGTAGGTAGGTTGGGTGTAGGTAGGAGCTTCCCAGAACAAATTTTGATTCAGGTGTGGGCCAAAAAAAAAAGTGGAATAAAAACTGTCCCCAGAAAATAAAAAACTGAGCTAGGGAATAGAAATTGGGCTGAAGAAAAAAGTAGCAAAAGAAAAATAATACTGACCAGGTAAACTGACCCCTGGGGGACAATTTCATTCCATCCATGAAATCCCAGAATGGGATTTTTTAGATGGTGCACTGGTGGGTGCTGGGTCACTCAAGCCCAGTTCCAGAGCAAAGTGCAAGCTAGTTTCATGACCCAATCCTTGTGCCAGTTCCACCAAAAGGGTGTCCAGTTCCAGAGCAAAGTGCGAGCTAGTTTCATGACCCAATCCTTGTGCCAGCTCCACCAAAAGGGTGGCCAGTTCCAGAGCAAAGAGCAAGCTAGTTTCATGATCCAATCCTTGTGAGAGCTCCACCAAAAGGGTATCATCAATTCAGGTCTGGGTCACAAGAGCTTGAACCCGCAAATTTGACACTCCAAACTCGGGAACCTTGTCAACACTGCTGCTATATACCTGGTATTTGAAACTGGTATAAACTTGCATTCACACTTGGTGTTAGGGACTCTAGGGTTGAGTCCCCATAACACCATGCTAGCCATTTAGGACTTAAACCTAGTTGCCATGAAAATTTGATGTTGAGCTAAGCATTCACTTAACATTGAGCTATGGCCCATTTAACATTGGGTGTCACCTAGGATTCCACCTAGATTTTCATTTAACACTGACTTAACATCAAGTGTGAATGCACCATTATAAGACTCGTACAAAAGAGTACTACCTCATGAGGTCCCTACCGTATACTGTTACAAGGCCGCCAGTATTGCCTCAGGTCGTACCAGCATGGTCGGGTCTCCTTATATACTAGTATTGATAGTTGATACTTAGCAAGTGCTGGCCTATATACCAGACCAACAACAACACTGGTACATTGCAGCTTTCTTCCAATCCAGGACCTTCCAACATCTATCTGGTGGTGGATCTGGGAGTTTGGAAAACATGTTGAAAGAGTCCTTCATGCTTCTTCTCTCTGGAGTGTCAGCTACAAAAAGTACTTTACAAGTTTCTGGGGCCAACAGATTTTCATGCTTTGTGATCATGTGCGAGCTTTTTTATGCCCACAGAAAAAGGGCAAAAGGAGGATCCCTGGCTTGAAAACACTCACTCTTTTGCAATTTCTCACAACATCAAGACCTTTTAAGTTCCTTTTTTTTTTTTCCTCCTTTCTTTTTGTGCCTGTGTTGGCCCAACTGTTTTGTTTCTGTGACAAATTTTCTTAATATTTTGACCCAAGAATTCTTTTCAACCCCGAAAATCTTTTGACCTTATACAATGGATTTTTTAATAGACAAAATGACCCAAATTCACCAGATTTTAAAGTATAAATAAAAATACAAGTTGCCAGATTTCTATAACTAAGTAAGTTCCATGGAAGTAGCCAAAATAATAGAAGAACACTTAATTTTTGGCCTTGCCTTGGTAGAAGGCGAGGATATTGTGTTTAGATTCATTATAGAGTATAGTAGCTCAAGGGATTTTGGCCCCTAGGTAATAATAGATCTATTTTTATATGAGGATATTTGAAAGATGATATTTTGGCTTGTGTTGAAACTTGAGATTAGTTATAGAGTTATAAGATCTTGAAGGATTTTGGTTTCTTTAAGAGGATTTTTTGAACATTATATTTTTGCATGATGAAATATTTGAGTTTCCATATGTCTTCTTTTGCCTTAAAGATATTTTTTTAATGTAAATGGCAAGGTCATAGAGTGACACACCCCTTGTTTGACTTTCATATCTAGTTTCTGTAGCCTAATTGGGCTGAATCTTCTTGTGGATGATGGCCACTTAAACCGTATATCACAAAATTGTGAAAAAATCACTAGTCTCCCAATGTTGGGTGGGTATATATTTTAAAGAGACAAAACTGATCCATATGTAAAAATCTTGCGAGATTTGTTACTACCCAAGTCCTGGTAAGTCCAAAATATTTGAGATTAAATAGCAGTCTGGTATGGATACCTTCCTTGACTACGCAACACATTGCTAGTACCAATAGTTTTGAGTCTCTATGCTGCATCATTAAGTTCATTTTATATTGGGAATTTCCGAGTCATGTTATCAGGTTCCATCCATGATCTCTCATGATGTTGTTTGAACTTGTCGTAAAGGCTGCCAGAATCATGACTCAATGAGACTCTACTCTCTTGCTAATATGTCTGCTATGACATTTTAGTAGTCTGTGTAGTAGTAAACAACCCTTGTTGACACAAATGAGGGGTGCAACCGAGTTCAACCTTTGAGTATGAAACATATTTCCTTTTGGAGTTTGGAGGGGAAAAAAACCACTGTTTTAAACATCTTTAATCTGAGTGTACTCCATGCGTTGAACTTGTCTATTTGTTCTTTGAATGGTTAGTATTTTTTTTGGCAGTTAGACATCTCCAACTTTTATTAAATAATTTTCCTTTGAATGGGTGCAACTGTGGGTACACTAGTTGCATTAATCAACATCCTCGAGGTGTGAAAAAATAAACTAATATTCTTGTATAGTAAGTAAACAACCCGTGTTGACACTAGCTTAGCTTACATAGTGTAGTTGACTCGTTCTTTACTTCCCCACTTTTATTTACTCTGTTGGATTGCTCCTATATCTTAAGCTTTCCTTTCTGTATTTGTCGGTGTGATGACTACTGTACAGTTCTGGCACACATCCCCCACACACAGAGCTCAAAATCCCGCCCACCCCATCAACTGAACTGAAAAGCTTGACAACAGAAGACCAAGCTCACCCTTACATAATATTATGGTGAGTGAGTGGGCTGCATGATAGACAGCAGTCTCAAGGCCAGACCCCTCCACCATGATCATCGGCTTTCCAGAGCTCCTAATGGGATTATGTGACCCATCACCCATCCCTTCACCATCCATTCCAAACCGATTGATTATGGATTAGGTAATCGTTGAGAGTGTGCAGGTTACTTCGAATAATCAAGGCACATGGGGCATCCAGACAATTCATGGTAACACGTTTGCTCAAGTCGGTTACTATACATGTAATCATCCCTTGTGAGAATCAAGATGCTCTCCTGTAAGTGTACATGTAAAACCATTTAGATCCATTTTAAATGGTGTAAAATCATGTAAGAGTAAGTGTAAATGATTTACAAATTTTGCAGTGATTTATGCATGAAATCAATGCATAGAATGTCCACATGGGTGCCAATGATTGGAGCATTCTCAAAGTTTCAGAAAGTTTTAAGTGATGGGCCAATTAGAGTGACCCATTGTGAGTGGGGCGGGGGGAAGGGGGTATGGCAAACGAAGAAGAATTTTTTTGGTTTGCACCACAACTAATTAGACTAATTAATATGAATTGCAATAGCTGTTGAGACCTCATAAAAGCCTAGGCCAAAAATGTTGATAAACAAAGTTAAGAACGAAAATTCAACTCAAGCAATGAGGTGAGACAACATGCACCTAATATGCACCCAAGATATTCCCCAATAGCACCACAATTTGTCCCATATCCTTTGCCCAAAAGTGTGGGCTTGTATTGTATGTATGTGAGTTCAAGAAAAATAATTTTGAACTACTTTATAGAAAGTAAAACTATTTGGGGAGCATTAAAAGCATTAATTTTATATATAAAAAAAAGGCCAATCAAAATGCCCATTATGAAAAAACACATTGAGTTTTGAGATGCACCCACAACTAGTTAATGTGCATTGAAAATGGGTATAGTCACTAAAAGTATGCAATATATACACTTACATTACCAAAGACATTTACGCAAGCAAGCCTATGTAAGTGTAATTGAAAGTTTTATACACTTCCCTCATGTAAGTGTAAAAGAATTATTTAAATGATGAATACATGTGTGTTTACACTAATGATCAAGAATATTTGCTTTGGTTAAAAGGAGAATAGAACAAGCTTCAAACAATCTACTTGCATGGTTTGCAATACCCAAGTTAATTGCCTAAACCCTAATACCCATGGCATGATTGAATTATGATGGCAACTTGGGTATTGTCTTAGACATACTTGTACAAAATAGAAATGTCTTAGACATATATAAGCATTCACAAGCTTGATATGGGGTTGATACTAGGATGATGTAAGATGAAAGTGAAAATGAAGTTTTTATTTCAATGGCCCCCACTTACATAAAAGAATTTCCACTACAAAATTGGAGATTAACCCTTCTAGAAGTTGACCATTCTTACATGCATTTCATTTTCATCAATTGTGAGTGGTGAACCTGCAACTATGGTCTGGCTATGGTGGACAAATGGGCCAATTGAAATGATTTTTTTTTGACATCAATCCATCAATCAGCTTAAAAATATTCTTGGGATGGGTGGTTAATAGGTACACATTAGGTGGTCCATATGAATTTTGAAATCAATCACCTTGAGTTTAAAAAATTATTCTAAGGATGGTGGATTTACCAATTGGTCAAACAAATATTGAACTCAATCACCCTAGAGTAAGAATATTATTGGGATGTGTGACCCAACCTCAAAAGTAAGTGATACTATATGGTGTAAGGGAAAAGAAGAGTCTATCAATGCCCTAAATGGATAACTATCACTAAAGTGTTCTAATTTGTAAAACCTAGAACTCTAATTTCACAAAGCATGGCATGCAATCTCTAAATCAAAATAAGTGACTAAATTCAAACACTAAATTTTTAAGGAAGTGTGATATGTGCTTTCTAAACCAAAATAAGTAAGTAAATTCAAACCTTGAACCTTTTGTTTTTTAAGAAGTGTGGCATGTGATCTCAAAACCAAAATAAGTAAGTAAATTCAAACCCTAAGCCTAAAACTTTACAAATTTTAGGAAGCATGAAATGCTATCATTGGATTGAAAAAAATCTAGCAGAAGCAAAGGTTGTTTGAAAAACATACACTATTCAATGTAAAGCGGTGTTGAGAAATGGAACTAAAAGTTCGGTTGCTAGTTAGTGGGTACTAATATTCTGCAAGTACCCACCAAAACTATTATTGATTTTAATTTTAAATAGTAAAAATTGAATCCAAATTGAAATTAATTTTCAAAATTGAAACTAAAACCATGTGATCACAAAAGAAGTGGCAATAAAATTTATGGAAATAGTGTGAAAGAGGAGCATGCACATATGTTTGAAATAGTGTGGATGCGAAGGGGGCTTTAGGGTTTAGGGTGTGATCGTCAACTTTGTACTATGAGATGGTGAGATGCAATCCCCCATCGTCCTTTTTTTTGAATTGTCCATCAATGAAAAGAGAATTCGTGAGCACAAGTAGAGGGTGAGGAAATGTGAGAATTCATGAGCACAAGTAGAGAGTGAGGAAATGTGAGAATTCATGAGCACAAGTAGAGGGTGAGGAAATGTGTTTTGTTGTTTGTGTGTAATGGAAATTTTATTGTTGTTCTTGGGTGTGTTACTAATGGTGAAAGATGATGCCACATTTATGAGGGAATTGAAGAAACTTAGCAAGAAGAAATGATTAGGAGTTATGTGATGAGGATGAGAGGATGGCGAAGGGACGAAATGAAAGGAGAGAAGAGGAGCAGTGTGATAAGCTAAGTTTTTATATTAGACTTGTGTGAGATTTTGGATAGGAGAAGTAAAAGTTGTTGTTTTTGATTTTCGTTGTTAATGATTTTTCTTTTGTTGTGTCAATAGTAAATAAAATAAAACATGTCATGAACTTTGAAATTCATATGAGGAGTTGATTTCGAAATATGAGAACAACATAAGGTGGTAAGAGCTGTAGTTGAGTGGCCATCTAGTGGTTTCAAAATTATCCATGAATTGAGAAATAATTAAAGATTCAAATCCATTTGAGGGGTTAATATTAAACCAAAAGACATGAAAATTTGTGTTTTTGGGGTATCCTTGGGGTGGGGCAAAATTGTAGAAAAATAAAAAAATCTAGTATAATCATTTAGAGATGGGATTAACAAAATTGTTTCTATAAGAATGTATTTACCCATACCTTGAATGATTTACATAACCTCATGTTGATTGCATAAACCAAGGGTTGAATCTTGTTATCATAGTGAGATAGAAGGGAAGAAAAGGGTTGGGAATTTGAAAAAATACATTGAAAATTTCTAATTGTTACATTGCATGATAAAAATTAGGGTGAATAGCTCAAATGACCCACATAACACTAAAAGTATTGATATCTAGTGAGGCTCCAAGAAATCAAGGTGCACATTTGATTAAAATTACAACAACAAATAGCAATATGGTAAGTGGTATCAGGACTATAAATGGTTGTAATTATATTGTTGCAAGTTGGTAGTCTTCAAATGTTGTAGTTTTTGTTTCTTTGATTTATTTTGCAGATTGTTCAAAGGAGTTTTTTGCTTGAACTTAAATTTAGAAACTCAAATTCTAGAGTTGTCATGATTGTAGTAGATAGTGAAGTTGTTTGTGAAAGCTTTGTGTTCCTTTCTTTTTTGGTTATAACTATATATTTTATTTTTTGGGTGAAGAACTGAGCTCAAAATTAGATTCTTGATTCTACGTATATGTGGAATTGGAACCAAAATATTTTTATAAAAAAAACAAGGATTGGAATTAGAAATTTTGGTTTTAAGTAACATGAATTAGATCAAAATTGGGAGCGATTTTTATAATTAAAATCAAAACCAAAAAAAGTTGCAATTTATAGTTCAAAACTAAAACAAAAGGTTTCCAAAATTCATGAGTACCAATGTTAGGTGAATATTCATTATGGTGAGTTCAACCATCAAAATTGTCATTTTCAATTATTGTTAGTAAAAATTGAAACTAGGTTTGATTTTCAAAATAAGAAGCACAATTGCATTTTTATTTTTTTGGAAACAAGACTAGAAGTGGGCTTCTATTTATGTTTGGAATTGAAATTAGACCTGAAATTGAAATACATGTTTTTGGGGCAAAAAAACTAAAATTGGGGTTAATATTACTAAACTAGAGGTTAACTATCAGTTTTGATCTGTGTTAGTGAAAAATAGAATGAAATTGGATCTAATTTCAAGTTCGCATTGTGAGACCAAGTCTTTAAACATCACACCACATCTTCAACAACCATTAATTATGCCATCTTAATATTATGAACATTGTTTTCTTAACTTACCAAGGAAACTTAACTTGAGTTTTCTTAGCTACCAATTTATGTAACCTAGCATAGGCACCTAATTTAACCTAGACTAATTAGCTAGCTAAGCAAAGTACCTAGCTAGCTTATTTATGTAAGCTAAATGCCATAGCCTAACCTAGTTTTAGCTAAGTACTTAGCCTAGGTAAAAAGGTTAGTAACCTAGGTAGATAGTTAGACCCCCCAAGTACTAGGTGGTTTGGTAGATAATCCAGGCAAAAAGGTGAGTAAGTAGACCCCCTTAGTAGACCATGTGTACTTGTAGTGCATAAGAATTATTCTTATGTTCATGCCTTATTTGGAGTTTGGGTCCTTATTTGCTAGACTTTAATGAAAAGTGTGGTCAGGATAAAATGAGAAAGTCAGCATGAAATTCAGCTCAATTCACAAGGTGTGACTTTAAGCATATCTCTAGTATAGTTGTTAAATTTTATAGCTTCTTTAAGCTTCTTATGTGTCTAGGGCATGGCCCCAAGGTTGCTAGCCTTATTGAACCGACCTCTTGTGAAAATTTTCTTACTATGGATGAAATTATCCAAGAAGTCACAAGGCGGATCATTCACAAGGCCAAAACAAAGAAGGAAAGATCCTTGAGAGAAAAATGAGAGATAGGTTCCAAAAAAACTAAAGATGCTTCTCTATGGCAAAAGAAAGAGCCCCTTTTGAAAATGGAAGGCCCAGGCGTTTGCGTTTCTTGGAGGTCAAATTCTGCTTTAGAACGTGCCGTCCAAGTACACTAGTAAAATGTTTTGGCACGGCTTTACTGAAGGTGGCAGCCATGTCCAAGAGCATGATGAGAAGACTTTATGTCGCAACAACAGTAGGAGTCTGTCGCCTTTCCTTCTTCCCTCAGTTTTCCACACTTGTTGCACACCACCCAACTCTCTAACAAGGGAATAAAATCCTTTCCTTGACTCACAATTAGCAACTTTAGTTAAAGCTTATAAGATTGATACTAATCCAAACTATGACTTTCTTCTCTTCTTGGCCTATAGTTAATTTTTTTTAAAGTGGCAAATTTTTTGCACCGCGGGAAAAGAAAAGTTAAGGAATCTGCTATTCCTTGTGCAGATTCCTTGTGTTTTGTTTAAAAAATCTGTCAAATTTCTAGGGTTTGGGTTTTTGGGAATCATGTTGTCACATTTCCATCATTCTGATTATTGTTTTGACAATTCTCTACAAAATGTGTAGTCGATTAGTGTGAAATCTGTTTTGGGATGCTTATCACTTTGGCTACATCACAAAAGTCATGAAAAGAAATTTTCTTATAGGTGAGGAAGGTATTTAATAAATTAAAAAAAAACCATTGTTTTGATAAAGTCAAAGTGGTGATTGTCGATATGAAGATCTAGTGGAAGCCACACAACCCTAAACCCTATAAACCCTATATTATAATATAAGCTTTTTAGTCATCCTTTCATATTGCTGACTACTTCCTTGAATCTTTAAAAAATAGAAATGTGACAATAATTTATTATTATTAATTTTCTAATTTATGGTGATGGAAAACCCATGGAAAAATTACTTCATTCTAAATTTTGCCAATAAAACCAAAACACAGGTTATTTGATTTCTAAAATTCTAAAAAAAAACTGAAACAAAAGGTTATTGAATTTGTTAATTTTTTTCAAATAACTGCCTCAAATTGGTGTAAAACTGTGAAAACTCATAGCGAGCTTGAAGCAAAAAGAGGCCCACACCTAAAAATTCCACACAAAACATTAGAAAGTTTAGTACTTTCTAGCCGAAAACCCCACACTGAAATTCACAAGGATTCTCAAGAAGGAGAGGAAGAGGAACAAGCAATGAAACAACAGAAAATTCAGATCAAAATGAACTAGACAAGGCAACAATAACCCAATTCCAATTGGTTGGTTTTACAATTGGAGAGACTCTCACACTAATGGCAAGTGCCTGCAAACATTCGGTTACTACAGTGATTGTTGTGATGATAACAAGTACAAATCATTCAATTTACACACTAATAAGCACATGCTTGCATCATGGAATTAGAATATAAAGATATATAGAGAGAGCTATGGTGTTGGGTCTGTCAGTGCCTACACTACACCAGCAGCCGCCCCTACTCTTTGTGATTACAAGGGAACAATAATAATAAACCTTTGACAATCTTGGCATTGCTAGAAGGCAAGCTGTGTACAGAATCCAGATCAGGAAAGTACCAAGTGGGAGAAAATGTGAAGTTAAAAGCATGATTCATATGATGTTGTTGCACTATTCCTTAGTTCACTAACTAATTGTTCACTTATTGTTCACATTCTTCTCGAATTTCATTACAAAATGAGTGAAATGTTCGTTGAATTTTGTGCTCATTTTTTCTTTTTCTTTTTGGTTGCAAAGTGTTGGTTGATTGGAACCAATGTGGCCTGCCTGCCTTTGTCATCGGCTCAAAGTGTGAACTTATTGCCCAACTAATTTCTCCTTTCAAAATCAAAATCAGATAAATTTGTAATTTTGTTGAATTTTCAATGTCAAAAGTTACTCAAAATCCAATATCTCTGACACCATAGGTCTAAACATTACAAAATCACCTCTAAGAAATCTCACTCATCAAGAGGGCTTTCCAAAAAATATCAAGAGTGCAACCAAGTTTTCTTAAGTTTTGATTTTGTTAGATTTCCTTTGAGAAAATTATACACTATTCAATCACTCCCACATTGTAGTTTTAAACAATATATATGAAACCATGTTAGTGGCACCCCTCTCATTGAAGACTTTCCAACAATACCAAATGAGCAACTGGAGGCATCGTGGTTTGGGACTTCTCAATGTGACAAACAAACAAACCAACCAAAAAAAAAAAAAACAAACAACTTCCTTAAGATGCAGATTATCAAAGTTAAGATTCCTGTTAGCTCAAGAAATTCACTGTATTAAAATTTTATGATTTTCAGCACTAGACAAGCAAAATGTTTTGTGAGTTTCACCCATATCTCCTTTGTAGTGTTGTTTCTTGGGGATAATTAAAGTTTGAATTCTTAGACTTCTTCTCAATTATGGAGCAAGAGATTTTATGTGGATGCTCACTCAATCATCTGTGATTTATGTGCAGTTTTGCAATTAGCAGTTGTTGGGATGGTGAGAATACTTTCCTTTTTTACTTGTGCATGCATCAAAAGTTACAAGAACCCAGTCTTGAGGTCTATCTTGGTAGTTGAGAAGTCAGCAGCTACATGGATGGCAGGGGAGGAAAGGCTCCCTCAAGCTGGCTAATGACAGCAATTGCTGAAATAAGTGTGCTCAGACTAAGTAGACAGTGATTCCATTAGAGGAACAGACTTTGCCTTGTAGCTGTTTTTTTCCACTGTCTCACCCCATGATGATTCATAATGTTGACAGACAATTTGCTGCAAGCAGCACAAAGAAAGAGTTCACAAACCGTAAGGGGGTTCGGCAAAATAAAAAAACTCTTGATCATAAGAATGCATTGAATTCAATTCCATTCATACTGATGTGTGTAAGAAGAATGTAATTTCTTCACGTTTTGAAGCATACTTGAAGACTGTAGAACTTTCTGACACTAAATCTTTCCTGAGTCAAATGCTGCAAAATTCAGGAGAAAGTTTTTCTGACAAAGTACTGTTTCTAAAATGGGGCAAACATGTATGTTACACTATTTGGAAGATGAGGAAGACATGTCGCCCTTCACAGAGATTCTTTGTCTCCCCACTATAAATAAAATATATTGTCCGCATGATCTGCGTGTGGTGAACTTATGCCCATTTTGGGTAGGGAAATGATTAGAAAATATTTGTTCAATTGTGGGAAAAAGAAACCATTTGCCACTTCCTGTATAATCTGACCAGGATGACCATCTTGAGTCTCTCGCTAAGTCTCAACTTGTGAGAATTTAATAATCACAAATTCCCGGCTTTGAGGGAGACGCCCAACCCTACTAATTAATTCCTATGTTCCTTGCTTATGCTATTCCAGTAAAAATATTGTTTGTGATAGTGGTGCATCACATTTTGTTTCCACTCTCTTGGTAATCCAAGTTGGATAGTTTTGTAGGCGTTTTCCTTACTCTTTTTTTGTGCTTGTCCAAAAACTTCTCAAAATAGTTTCAAACTTTGTCATTGAATGGCTTGCTAATGGGTGTTGCCCATTTGGACAAATTCTTGAGCCAAATGACCTAAGATGTTACTCTAAACAGTTAGGGTGTGTCTTTCCATTAGTTTGATGTGATCACAGTTACAGACAGTGTGCAGCGATCACAACAATCACCTCATGAAAAACCACTGACACAGGGTCTTGTTTCTTCATGCATGGACATGCACTGTCCACTATAGAGCTGCCTCAGCACTCAAAATATGTACTTAATCAATGTTAAAAACTGTGGACACGTTCCAATGACAAAAGATGAATGTGACTCATAGCTCTTACAACTCCTACATTTATTTGTCAATGTTTGACTGGTAGATCTTGGAGATGACTCCGAGCATATATGTAGCTGGAAAGTTGTGGTCACATCAGCTTAATGGAAACATGTCCTTAGTTGGTCAGGATACATAATACATGTCAATTCTTAGTCTCAAAATTTGCAAGTTTTAGATCAGGTGATCTTGATATGACCGGGTGCAATACCAGCCTTGTGCCAGTACCTGCCCGGTAGGGACATCGAATAATATCAACATGGTGCCAGTACCTACTTGGTATGAACCTGAAGTGATACCAGTTTCATACTGAGGTTGTACCAATCTCAATATCAGGTATATATCTACCAATGTTGTGTAATTGTGTACTTATTTGAATTTAGAAAGAAGTGTAAGGCACCCGAATTATCTAAATAACTTCAAAGAATTGATAGGGTTTTTTGAAAGTTAAAAAAGAAGATCCAATACCAGTATTAGGCTGGTGTTGAATTTTTAAAAGAGATGAAATAGTAAAACAGATTGTATGTTCAAAGTGGATACCTGCCCAACACTAGTAATTAGTAATTACCACCTCATTATGTATTCAATGTTGTACAAGGAAGGAAACTAACCACCTCTGAACAATGAGTTTCATGCATTCCACTAAATGAGAAAAGAATTGTACCAATTCAAGGAGTTCAAGGAGCCATCCATTTTTAGGGAGCATTAAACACATGGCTCTCAAGTTTGTAAGGCAGGAGACAGCTGAAGAAAAACACATGTTTCTTCCCTTCTGCCTGCATCAATGGGCTACAAAGAAAGAGTGCGCAACATAAGTCACTTGTCCTACATGAATTTATGCATTCTAGTCCAATCTTCCATGGGGCTCAACAAGGAGGACTCCTACATATCACTATCCATTTTGGTCCTCAGACTCTCTGGATTGTTTTGGTAGTAGGGTTGGAGGGTTAGGACTTAGGAGACTGACCAGGACATTGTGGGTGAGAGTGAATGACCACCCAGCAGTGCACCATGCAGGATGGATGGTATGTGAACAGGAAAAAGTTTTTCATTGTATTCATGTACCATAGCTAACCACAGTGGTTACCATCCACATGTACATCTACCAATTATATAGTAACCACCAAGTACCTCACATACTTGTTTACATACATAGTGACCACTAACATTATCTACCAGCTTACCTAGGACACTTATTCGCTTGCATAGGTAGTGTGAAGTGGAAGTAGGAGGGTTAGTTATAGGACAGATTAAAACAATGGATCCTTGGTAACTCAAATTTTGTTCATCCACAACTAAGTCACAATATGTTTCCGACAAACGGTGCATTTGTGGGTGATGCATCACATAATTAGGCATGGTGAGTAATGTGAGGAATCCCAAGTCTAGTAAACTTCCTCGTAATGTGACAAACACATAATAGTCCCATGGGTAGCAATATCCTGCTTCTGTTGCTAATTTTTGACTTTTTTTTGGAGTTGATGACTATGGTAGATAGGTTAATCATGATGCATTTAGCATACTAGAGAAGCTTGAATGTGTAGACATCCTTCTATTGAATTTGAAACTCAAAAAGATGTTGTAACCTCCAATTAGCGCATCCAATTTCACTCAAATCCATCAAGAAATGAGCAAGATATGACCTCTAGAATTGAAGGGGGGTAAATGTTCACTTATTGGCCTATTAAAATAATTAGTGTTTTGGAGCTTAATATCTTTGAACATTGCTCTATTGGATAGGGAGTTTAAATAGATTTTGTAGGTGGTGTATCCATAGTTTTTTAAATTGTTCAAAATGGACAAAAAAAGGGCAAATATACGGTTTGGAAAGTGGTGGTAAATATTAACATTAAATTTTTTTCTTGCTTCCTTTTGGTTACTCCTTTGTCTATAAAGTTTTAAAATTTTTGTAGAACTTCAATTGGTGGTGCCCATGGCCATGAAAATCTCAAGAAAAAACAAGAAACAAAGAAGATATGGTAAGTGTTTAGCTATAACCTAATGTTTGCTGATGGGTGTGTTTACCCTAGTGGAACTCTAAAAAAAAGGCAATATCATTTAAACACACCCATCATTTAAACTTGGAAGGGTTGAGCATCCATCAAGGTACAACCTTTTCAAGTTTAAATGGTGATATCATGGTCATCTTACAACTCCTAGCATTGCCGCAAACATCAACAATGACTTGTTGCAAGTGAATTGTCATCTTGGTTTCATTGTGATCTTGCCTTGTTAGTTTAGAAAATCATAACCATCAATGAAAAATGTGAGAGGCCATATATCCTCACAAGGATATTGCATTGTGATTTACATTTTCATAGAGAAGTTTTTTAACACGATGTTGTGTAAGTGTATTTCAAAAATACATACATGCACACTTTGCAAAAGTAAGAATAAATCTCAAAATATATGTGACATGAAGAAAATTTTTGACGTGTAAATGTAAATGATTCACAATCATAACACACTTTATAAATTGACTACTTACATTTACATGCACAACACTCATAGATACATGTGGATGGTTGATACAAATCTAACACGATGATTATCTTTGGGAAGTGAATACAGTGAAAAGGT
>Ga0116229_10003417_pt1 | contig 26073 bp, 20 predicted proteins | sample S1TSphgellanicum_3_FD_87313 | JGI IMG/M metagenome (GOLD analysis project Ga0116229, IMG submission 87313) | Host-associated microbial communities from peat moss isolated from Minnesota, USA - S1T2_Fc - Sphagnum magellanicum MG | ecosystem: Host-associated > Plants > Peat moss > Unclassified... | reverse complement strand
TGGTGGTGGTGGTGGTGGTAGCAATGTGGGAGGTGGTGTGGAGGGTGTGGCGGTCGGTTTGGCGCGGATTAAGCTGTGGGAGATCGCGCCTGAGGATGGGGTAGCTTCTGGAGTGTACACTCGAGCCGTTGAAAGCTTGTCGGCTTCATTGGCTAGGAATAACGCGGCTGTGATCGAGTTGAGCGCCGAGGATGCGGCGCTGGTACGATGCGCATTGGAGTCCGCCAAGCTCTACTTCCGCAGCCGGGCGCAGGCTGCCCGCGGATGGAGTTCCTCGGACTGGCTCAAACGTTCAGGCTACCTGTCAGCACCGTCACGGGATATGTACCTCTATCGAGCCGGAAGGTAATCATCGATGGAGGGGGGGGTTTTTTTTTCTGTGTGTACAATAATGTCACCGGCTTCTCTGACTCGTATTTGTGAGATCTCCTGTTTCTTTCTGTCTATTTGGCCAGTAAATGCTCGAGGATCTCTACATTTACAAAGCTTTGGTTGCCTGAGATGTGAGGGAGTTGTGAGGTGCGATCGGAAATGCCAAGACTGTGGGCACAATTTAGGTTTGAATGGAAAACCTAAATGCCAATGTTTAGATACTCTGGTATAGCTTTTCTCATTTCATTTCTGTAGAGTAGCAGCTCATGCCGCTGTTGGACAGTTAGCATCACTGAACATCAGCTGAAGTTTGGAGGATTTAGGTTTTGCACAGATTATGTGGGTTCGGGGATGTGGAGTGGGTACTTTGTGTAAGTCAAGGTTTTATCAAGGAAGCCTAATTTTACATCAAAAAAGGGATAAGTTAGTCTTTGTGCCTGAGTTCCTTGACTATTGACATTAAGACTGTACTGGCTGGAGGAAGAAATTCATTTGTGAGGCAGGAAGGGAGAAAAAAAATTTGCTTGGAGCCTCTGTTTGTTGTTGTTGACCTTGAGCATACCAAAGGCCAATAGGTTAGATGGTATCTTCTGTATCTCCTGGTCCTTCTTTGTTAGTTGCTGGTAAGAACGGTGAAGGCACGACTTTGCTGCTGTGTGAGAAGAACCCTTTATGCGAAGTATGAGTTCCTCTCCAATTCTGGAAGATGATGGGGTTCTCCAACATTGGGTTGCCCTTTGTTCTGAAACTTCTTACTCCCAGTGTCATCAGTTGAGAGATCGTGTCATTATAGGGAACTTCTGAGGGATTATCTTTTTGCAAGGAAACATATGCCTCATGCATACAACATCAAATGATTGGCAAAAGACCCTTTGTGCTACTAATTTCTCTCAGAACTAAGTTAATTCAGAACCCAGCAAGAATGGGATGTTCTATTTGCTCTGAGGCTTTGTGTAGTAGTGTACTTGGACCTATGATTTCATTGTTAGGTTGTTGGCTTGATGATGTTCCTCTTCTGTGAGCCTAAGAGAAAATTGTATTGTCCGTCTTCATGCTATGCTGCAACTTTGCAGATGCTCAGTGATTAACAGTCAGGAATTCTTGATTTGTGTGCAGAATACTTCAACCTGGAGATACAGACCCTCCACCTCCGTGCATGCCAGAGGTTTTCCGGTGCCTGGGTAAGGCATCACGGGCTTCTTTGAGTGCCATTGCACGACATTTACGACTCCGCAGTGAGTAAGTGTTACCTTGGTTTCATGCAATTTATGTTCTGACTGTTAGCTGTGCCCTGTTGCTTTGCTGGTCTTTGAGGAGGTTATGAATATTTTACTGTTGAGCTGGTTCAGTTGGTGACTGGGAAAGCAATCATTGGTGCACTGTGGCAGTGTGTTTGGCTTTCTTCTAGATGATTCCCCCTTGCCTCCAGGGGAATCTTCATCATCTGCATTGACAGCAATGGCCTTCCATGCTGCTGGACCTGGTGGCAAAGATTCTGGAGGGGACTCCAGCAGTCTGCAGGAGGTTGAAAAAGGACTGCTGATGTTGATTGCATCTGATACACCTGGTTTGCAGGTGCAGTCTTGGCAGATTACTTCACTTCTAGTTCAGTTTGGGATGGGTTGTTGGGCACATAATTTATACATTCTCAAAGCTACTGTGCTCCAGCAGAATAATTTTTGTCATCTTCATTTTTTCTTCACCAACTTCAGGTGTTTCAAAGTCTGAAGCACCAGAATAGAAGAGCCTCAGTTTGCACCGAGATTCATAGAGGTGAAATTGATGACAGGGCTAAGATACATGAGGACCGTACAATCTTCACATTTTCTGCAATTCATACATGTATGGATAGTTATTATCTGGTTTCTTGGCATGGCACATGTCATGGAGACAGGATGTCTAGCCTGTTTGTTGTGTAAGTTAGACTGAAGTCTGCAAAAATGTCTATGGGGCAGGTCTGTGATCCAAATGGACGCTGGTATCTGGCTGACAACAATTTGGATCCAGGAGATTTGTTATTGCTCACTGGGAGGGCACTTCAGCAAGCTACTGCAGGCCTTCGGAGAGCATGTGTGTACCGTGTAGTGCCAGTAGCTCCAACAGCTATGCCTTCATATTTGGGCAGGTATGTTCTTCTGTTACTTTACCTGTATCAGGGTTGTGTCTGTGAAATTGATTGTGGGTCTCAACACTATCACATGGTGGTGTTGGATTCATGTTCATTTGTTGAATCATTATCTAGGGAGATCCTTGGACAACAACTCATTGCTTTGATATTCAGAATGTGTTGCTCATCATGTATGGATAATGTGATGTGTGATTATCAGAACATCGCTGGCATTCCGGTTGATGCCCCGACTTGGTGTGAATATTGACTGCTCTGCAATATCGGAAGCTGGCCATGTTATTCCTGAGGGATATGGACCTATTTCTGTGCAAGCGTTCCTGGATAATGTTATGACATCAGACAATTCCCTGCTCAATGGCTCAGATTCCCATCATGTAAGACCATTTTCTGTTGGCAAAGCTGTTAAATACAAATGTGCTAAATAACTTTCATATTCTTCAGAGCAGACATTATTTGTTCTTGCAGATGAAATTGTGTTCTCAAGATTTAGTTTTTCCATTTTTGTTGAGTCAGGATTGAAGACTGGAGTATCTCTGCTGAATTCTGGTCTGACTTTTTCACATCTCTGACACACCTGTTGTATGACAATTACTCTGTACCTATTGATGCCATGGTAGAGTGAGCCTCTCAAGGGACTGTAATACCCCTGTGCTTGTCCTTTTTCTTGCATCTCACCTGCTGGGCCCCGTCACTTGGCACAAATCAGGCAAACTGCCTAGAGCTTTGAGCCTTTGGCTGTGTCCATGTACTGTGGATTATGTTTTTTTTGGACTCTCCATGCCTTCTATGTGCCACTTGGATGTGAACAAGCCTATTGCTTCATTGATCTGTTATATGTTGTATTGCTTATGGACAGGAACCGGCAGTTCCAAGTTCAGAACCCTTGCTACGGAGTGCCCTATCAGATCCTCTCACGTAAGGCCATCACATCATTGTATTCAATGTTTAGCTAGCCATGTATATGTTGATAATCTGGTATCTTGTGAGCATTACAGGTGTATGACTAGACCCATTCTTATCATGTTTGTTTGGTTTGGCTGAAACCAAAACAGTGGTTATCTTCACAGTGTTATTGTGGAGTTTTCTCTGCCATCTCATAGATATGTGTATAGGTAGCTATCCTGTGTATTTCTAAGGTGCTTTCACAGTCTTTGACATTCCACTTGCTTACCCTTGGCTACTAGATCTTTGGCCTTGATTGAGGTCTCAATTTAAGTTAGTGTTTGGAGGATTGTGCTGCTCTGTGACAGATCTCTTGGGTTGCAATTCATGATTTGATCTGAACTGATGTCTGCAACTATTAGTTAGTGACTATTTCAGGATGCTCTTGGGTTGCAAAGCATTGAGCTCAAACATTGTGATGCAGATTTGAGGTCATGAACAGAGCCAAGTTTAGTCTTCTTCTTGTTCTCACAATTCAAGGCAATCAGACAGTTGGTTTTTTCATTGCAAGGATGGTTCTTTTGGTTGTAGGGGTGCTCTATTGGAGGATGCAATGGCTGCTTCATGTGGACATAGTTATGGTGGTGGGACACTCCAGCGAGTCTATGAAACAGTAGGTGTTTCCACAACAAAAAATTATTTTGGGAGGAAGGGTCAATGGGGTGTATGTTTCTTGAGTTGATGTCTATCTCTTCACATATGACAAGTTCTGCTTATATATGTCCTGTTCTTGGCAATCTTGTCCCCTGCTTACTGTGGTACTTGAACTTCACACAAGTCCAGGAATCATCATAGATTGATTGCTTCACTTCTCAACATATGACAATGATGGCTTCACTGAACTTCATACTTGCTGGGGGCTGGAGTCTTGTTTGGTCCTTCCTTTTCAAAGCTCTTGATGTTGCATATTGCTGTTGAAAGTTCGTCAATGCAAGTATGACCATTGCTGTTCAAATTTAGGGCTGGGTTCCTTTTTTCATGCTTGCTAATTGGTTTCTCTTACACGATTGTCCTTACTATATCAGGTCATCTTGCAGTATTTTCTACCTTGACTAAAACTTTTGAAGATGTTTTCTTTGCAAGTTCAGGAAGCATGAAATTCTAAAACTGCCAAGATGATGCTTTGATTCTGCAGATGGTGTGTACTTCCTGTGGGGCACCTGTCGATACTGGCTCTATGATCCAGAACCTTGGTGAGCTGCTACTGGTTGAACCTCCTTGAGAAGTTCAATTACTGTCCCTCAACTCAGCTAACTCTGAGATCAATTGATGGTGACAGTCACTTTTATGGAATGCCATATTCACTCATTTGCAGTGCAATTGTACTCACTACTCACAATGTGTGAAAGTGAAAGGACTTTCTAGTCACAGCAGGTGGCTTTTGAAACCTTGCTCTCATCTATGTAGATTTTGTTGTCATATGGAGTTTATTGCCAGTGGTTGTGAGACTTGGTTTATTGTTTATTCCCAGCAATAAGGGCAGCAGCCACAGCTTTTAAGCGTGAGGAGCGGAGTAGACTTTTGCTCTATCAGGGAGTCAAGCGTAGGAAAGACACAGGGGAGCAAGCCGACCAAATTAGACTAAAGCGTACTAACAAGGTTGTCATTATTGTCTGTTTTTTCCACCTTGTGTCTTTGGTTTAAGTCTTGCATGCAAAGAATGTTTCCATATTGCACAATGAAATCCGGTGCTGTTATTGTTGGTTAATCTGAGTCCTGTATGCTTGTTTTGTAACTGGTATGAATGTTGGGTTTCTTGGTACAGGAACAACCAATGTCACCAATGGACAAAGATGCCCTTCATCGAACAGGAGGCAAAGGTGTCCAGTACCCATTTTCAGTGAATGAGCGGGTTATGATCAAGGTTTGGGATATATGAAACTTAGTACTTCCCAACAAAGGCTTTCAGCAGGTCAAAGATCCAGCAATGAGAGGACCATTATTAAGTCCATAGAGACATCTGAGCCATAGTTTGATGTTTTGACCAACTGAGTTTTGCTATTTTTGTCAGGGGAACAAACGCACACCAGAAAAGTTTGTTGGAAGGGAGGCTACCATCACATCTCAATGTCTAAATGGCTGGTATGCTTCCCCACAAAGCTCTCATAGTGAGTTTTTCTTTGGGAGATATATTGATGAGATACCTCTAGAGGTGGAAGTGCTCCTGTAGAATGTTCTGTCCTATTTTATAATGCCTGCATCACAAGTAGGTTAAATTGGTTCTTTATAGTTACTACCCTTCCTGTGAGAGGTTTGCAGTCACCAGATCTTCTGAGGACTCCTTTCTTCAGATAGTTATGATATTGGAATATTCATAACTCAATGGACACTCAGGGTTGTAGCCAGCCTGTGTGGGTTTGTATACTTTACAGTTCCTGGGGTCATTTACCTTGTAGGACTGGTATTTATATCCTGCTGCTATGTTTCTGTCACATTAAACAAACTGAGTTATATGCTGAGGTATGCATTTGTGTTGGGAAGGTACTTGGTGCAAACATTAGACAATGGTGAGAGTGTGCGTCTTCAATATCGCTCTCTCTCGAAATTGGCCGGAGACCACAATGCAGTGAACAATGATGCGCAGATTCCAGGAAGTGGTCATTCATGATAAAGAATCGTGTCCTTGACAACGGACTTTTCTACAACAGGACAACTTTCTGAGGGGCCAGGTAAATTAGACAATTTGTTGCTGGTCAGAGAGCTGGCTCGCCACATTTCTGTGCAATGGTAGACCACTCCTCACTTGTACATATTCGGTACCTTTCTGCAGCAGGTTGCTTTTTCCAATACTCTTTTGTCGACTGGGGAACCCCTTTGATGGTGTCCCTTTTTGGTGCATTTGTAGAATTATGCCTACCAAATCAATGCCATTTGAGAGTGCTCCTGCCCAAAGTTCCATATGCTTCTCCAACAGTGGAGTTCACTAAAATTGATGCCAATTGCTAATGGAACTATTTCATCTATTTTCTATCTGGTTGAGCTCTTCATGATAAAGTCTTCAAAGGGATATATTGATTGGTCACCCTGGTAGCACTCCTCATTCTTGTAATGACTGTAAAGATTCCAGTGATGCATGAGGCTGATTTCAATCCCAACAATTCGGCATGAGTCTCGGTACCTCCCGCCCGAGGGAATAATGGAGACAGCAAGCAAAGAGGAGCATGGTTTGTTCTGGGATTAAGCATCTAGAAGGAAGGAGGGATGGAGAAACTAAATATTTTTGTTATGTTTCAAGTTGGTTGAAAGTTGAACCTAGAATTTGTAATTTGGAGTTTTGAGGATGAAGAAACAAAATAGTGAGGGCAGTTGCAGGTGTGGCATCAATAGAAGATGAGCTTATATCAAGGAAATTCATGTTGATGTGTGGTGTTCTTGCAAGTCAACATTTAAAATCTTGATGAGAGAAATGAAAAGTTTGAAGCTACCAATTAAGGCTGGAGATTTTACTCTTGTAATGTTAAGACAGGGACTGTTGGGCGCAAGGGTTGGATGAGTGTGTTAATCTACGGTTAACAAAACCCAAATGTGAATTGTTCATCCAGTTTTTGAAGCATTGTAGAATGTTCATTCTTCTGATTAACCCTGACTGATATTTTTATTCATGGTCAAAAATCACAATTAACTTATGAAGTCCTTGATAAGTTTGTGAAAATTCAAAAAGCCAACCTAAAAGAGGAACAAAATCCAATTTGTAATAATTAGATTAAAACCTTCATCCAAGTGCAAATCTTGCAATTAATTCAATTTAATCAATTAGTTTAGGGCATTTAAACATGAATTCATTCTTTGCCCAAGGTATACATATTTGCCCAAATTCTAATGTTTGAATAATGTATTGAAAAAGTAAAATGGATGCAAATGCACAAGTTCAAAATTTCAAACGTTACACCATACATTCAAACATTACAATTAACATCAATCTACAAAGTTTCAAAATAAACAATAAACAATTTAAATTTTTTTTGGGTATAAACTTTGCTTGGCATAATAAACCTAATTGTTCCGATATGATATGGTACATGGAAATATGATATATGGATCTCCTAATACATGTCATGCATTATTCGGTTGGGTAGAACTTCACCACCATTTAATCACATGCCAAAACAAAACAATGGAAAAAAAAATGAGACAAAATTTGCAAACACAACTACTATACACATGTACATGTTAGTTGTAATATTTTACAATGCTAATTGTGTATTTAGTAGCCATGCCTTTGGCATGCAAGGCCAAAATCATCAAACTAACAATTGTTGGAATTCATACCAACCTTGCAAGCGTTTCACCGTGAACCCATTTCACATATTGTGCATTATAATAAACTTAATTATAATAGGGTAATTGAGTTAAATCGGTGTTTAAAAAGCCTATTTGGACATTTAGGAATATACCTTCTAAAGGGTTGGGTGCATTTGTAAAATTGCATTCATTTTGAAAGTGACAAATGCAAGCACTAGCTCTGAAAACTGGTGAAAAGCCATTTTGGTCACATTTAGTTGGCAAACTTTGACATGTCATACTTTTTTTTTTGGATTGCAAAGCCATGAGATTCCCAAAAAAATGATGTCTTGTGAATTATTGTCGTTGACCAATGGTAAACAAGCATATGAATGAATCACATGGATAGGAATGCATGAAAGGATGTGTAGGTTTTGAAAGGGTTTGGTTGCAACGACTTTCCACCTTCCTCTTTCCCTTTTGTTATTAATATGTTATTGGTCCTCACTCAAAACCCTTAAGTCTTATGCATGTGAACTCAAACTCCATACAAGTCACTCTTCCCCTTGAGCTTGCCACCTATAATATCTTTCAAGTTGTGAATATTTTGCATAAGAGTTGCCATTTCTCATGTCAAGGTCATATTAAAACATGGCTTCAAAAGCTTGAATTTGACAAAATTGAAAGCAAGATTATGTGAACAAGAGTCAATAATCCACAAAAATAATTAAATCAATTGTATGTTTTGTGACCAAGCTAGAAATTACAAGCGACATACATACCCAACTTGTTGTTCTAAAAGCCTTGGAACACCCTTTGACAATCACTCAAAGATAAGATTTTCTTTTGAATTGTGGCTTGTGCAACTTTGTGAATTAAAAAATTGACATTAATAACAATGAATCAAGGTAAAGGGTGTAGTTGTTGTAAATCAGTGTGTTCAAGTAGCTTGGCAGGGAAAGGTGTGTTCAAAGAGTTATTGGATTGTGATACATTCAAGTACTATGTGGATGGGGAGTGGAGGCGATCATGCTCAGGCCACTCTGTCACCATCAACAATCCTGCCACACGTAAACCGCTGTTCAAAGTGCAAGGCAAGTGAATTTTGCACATGTTGAAAAACCACACCATTTTATATACCTTTGAACCTCTTGTGATGCATCAAATGGGTTTCTCTCAAACTTTGACACAATTATGTGTTGAACCACAAAGGTTGGATCCATTACATCTTTGAAGTATTGCACTCACAAGTTAATCTTTCTTTTGCATCAATGTAGTGTGAACACTTGTGAACTTCAAACAATTTAAAGAACATGTCAAGACAGCTCAATATTATTATTATTAACACAGTTTTATATTTGATTTGTCTTCTAATGATCATGGTTTGTGATAAGTGTATGTGATTTTTAACACAAATGTTCTCTTGTCATAGTTTCACTTTGATACACTAACATGATATGGAGTCAATTGAGTCTATTTTGCCAATGATCACATGTAATATGTGGCTTGAGTACAAGTTTCGATAATCAAATCCCTATGTGCAGTTTGCATGGAAAATGCTAAAACATGTGTGGAATATGATGATCACAAAATTTGTTGACATGTATAGCTTGCACACAAGAAGAAGTGAACCGCTGTATAGATAGTGCAAAAACTGCACAAAAGATTTGGGCAAAGACACCATTGTGGAAAAGAGCAGAAGCCCTTCATAAAGTGGCTACAATTCTAAAGGAGCAAAAAGCACCGATTGCAGATTGCTTGGTGAAAGAAGTTGCAAAAGCTTCCAAGGACGCAGTGGTCGAGGTGATGTTTTATTCTACACCCTTCAACACCCAACATTATTTGTGCACAGAGTTGTTATCACAGGCAGTACTTTTGTATTGCTTGCAGTAACAACTATGTGGACATATAATGTCTAGGCGCTTCAACATTCCATGATGCTTTGGAAATGGTATAACAAACATATGAATACAATTAATGCACTATCAGAAACCATCTTCAATGAACATACGAATACACATATGATTAATGCATTATCGGAAAAAAGCTTGAAAATTGTGACATTGATGGTGGTCTCCATGTTGGTCCTAGGTGGTGCGTTCTGGCGATCTTGTAGCGTATGCAGCTGAAGAGGGGATAAGGATTTTAGCAGAAGGAAAATTCTTGGTTTCTGACCCCTTTCCAGGGAATGACAGAAACAAATATTGTCTTTCATCCAAGGTATTTAAATGTAACTTTTAATCCATATTTGCACAAAGTCTTTGGTACATGGTATTGAGGTGATATGCAATTTGATGTTACATGTACATTTCCAATTGTGATTCTTAAGCCATAAATAAATAAATAAATAAATATGATATGAATGCTTTTGTGAAAAGTGTTTTGCCATTTGGGGGGGGTGAGGGAGTGGTGAGGGTTTTGAATTCTGTGATATTAAAATTTTGGAAATTTTCTTTAAAAATTTAGCAAAATTAGTTGAATTTACTCTAGGAGAACATAATTTTCCAAATTTTTTGGTTGGAATAATGAGAAATGATTTTGGGAAAAAAAAACATTAGTCTTAACTCACACAATATTGATATCACTTGTATGCAATATTTCAATTGTGATTTTGTGTAAACTCTTGACACATGACCTCAATGACACGCACTTGCAACCAGATCCCCTTGGGAGTGGTATTGGCCATCCCTCCATTCAACTACCCAGTCAACTTGGCTGTGTCTAAAATGGCTCCTGCGCTCATTGCTGGAAATGCTGTTGTTCTCAAACCTCCCACCCAGGTAAATAAATGTTTTGCACATTTTTTGATCGTTAAAAAAAAACCCCGATTTGCTAGGGAAATATATATACACAATTTGAAAGCAAGAAATTATCAGTTTGGTAAATCGTTGGCAGAGTTATATACACATCTTCGTATGCTTCCTTAACACTGTCCAACAAATGTACTAAAAAATATGTTCCATGACCGTAGCCCTAACATATTACCAATTCTTTGACTCAGTGCATGATTGCACACTGAAAATAAGACAATTTTGGCAACTTTTGAAAATTTTGTGTATACCAGCATCATCCTTCTGTCAATAGATGAAAGTAGGACTTAACGCTCATGAAGTGGGGTACATACATACACAGGGCGCAGTAGCATGCTTGCACATGATCCACACCTTTCATCTAGCAGGCTTTCCAAAGGGACTAATTAGTGCAGTAACTGGCAAGGGATCTGATATAGGCGACTATCTTACCACACACCCGGGCATCAATTGCATCAGGTCCTCTCTCCCCCATCAATTATATACCCATAATGCTGCCCTCGGCTGTTTCTTTTAAACACTAGGAAGAGAGGTATTTATTTACAAAGCAGAATTTCCCTCCCAAGAGATGTGAGGGGAGTTCTGGTTCTTCATTGAGCATTGCATTTCTTCACTAGGAGTTTCAGTTCTTCATTGGGTGTTTCATGAAATAATTGTCATTCCATCTGATGTTTTGTTTCTTCATCAACACTCGATCAGGTGACTTCGTTACGTGCACATTACTCTAGGTGCTGCCTCAGAGTAGGAAGTTCCTAAAATAACTGCCCTTGGGTCCTGCCTTGAGGGTGGGTATTTCAGGAACTCCCTGATCCTCAGGGATTACCCTACACTAATTAATGCTCGTCTCAAACAACCATATGTAAAGCTTTTAATAACTATTGAAATCCTATTCCCCTAAAGCACTTGGAGAAATTTCTAAGACTATTTGGATGGCACCTCATTTATCTGTGAATCTTCCTCCTAGAAAAGAAGAGGGGCTTTTGGCTTGCTCCTTGAGAGTGAGAGGCTAGGTGTAAGATCCCTTCATCTCAGTAAGCAGGCATAAAGAACCCTCCCATTTTCAGGAGTAGGTGTAAGATTCGTCCCACTCTTGAGGAATAGGCTTAAGAACCCTCCTATGACTGTGATTGGGATCAATGGATGACATTTCTTGCAATGTCGTCATTGAAGACTTCTTAATTTTCAGAACCTAATCCTTTAGTTTATTTATGGTTCAATTTTCGCCGCTAATTTCCCGATTATCAAACCATTTATCAACCTCACTACAACCTTTTTGTCATAACTTAAACATGGCAGCCAACTACATTCTGAGCATGAGAGTAATGAGATTATTTATTATCTTACATATTTGTGCCTAAGATAACCACAAGATAATTTAGTCACTATACTCTTAATCTTGATTTTTAATCTTACATTTGTAAGCCCTTGTCAATAATTATTGTTACCAAACTATGTATATGATAAATTCAATTTAGGACCAGTGTTTTTTTAGGGACTTTTGTTTGTAGCCAAAGGGGCAATTGTCGATAGGAGAATGTAGAAAAAGTGGCTATCATTTCCTAGGAAGATTTTTCCAATTCTAGCTATATACCAGCTACGACGTAATTTTTTAAAAATCATCCTCTATATTTTGGGCTACACACTGAAAACCCAATATAGAAATCTGGCAATTTAAAACTATTTTTTCCTCGTATCTATTATCTGGTGATTGAAAACCTCCAGAATCACTTAATTTCAAAATTTCAATTTCAATTTCGCTTTTTGGCAAAACTATGCCAATAAGAAAAAACGTGTCTAAGTACCAAATGTGTGATGTCTGGTGCAGCTTCACAGGCGGTTGTGATACTGGGATTTCCATATCAAAGAAAGCAGGTATGATTCCACTACAAATGGAGCTCGGAGGCAAGGATTCATGCATTGTGCTAGAGGATGCAGACCTCGAACTTGCTGCTACAAATATCATCAAGGGAGGCTTCTCATACAGGTTTGTTTCTTTTCACTCTTTGATATTTTGTTTCTTCTTTTGCATATTAGACAATTATGTACTATGAGCTGGTCCACTGGCAACAATAATATGTAAAATTTTGACATTTTTCCAACAAAAAAGGGGAAATTTCTGAGATTTTTGTAAGGTGTAAATTCAACTAATTTTGCTAATTTCTAGGAATTTTTGTCAAATTCTCGATATCACAAAATAGGAGTGCTTCATTTGAGTTGAACATTGATTGGCCTTGACTCCTTGTGTAAAGTGGGCCTAAGTTTGTTAATATGTTATAAATTGCTTGCAATAATGAAAGTTTTTGGAATACCTTGAAAGTTCTTAAGGGTTCATTTCACCACTAGGCCCGTGGTAGATGTAGCCTATAATAGCAAGACCCCCAAAAGTGATGTGGTGCAGAAAAAAATAGTCATAAAGGAGAAGAGATAATTTGTGACAATTTGTTGGTGAATTTTGAAGTTTTTCTCTTTTTTTTCTTTTCCTTTCTTACAAGGGTTTCAACCTAAGTCACAACTTTTATAATCACCACACTTTAAACTGTTATGGACAAAACAAAGGTTTATGTCCATTTTTGGAGTTCAATATTCCAGAATTTCAATTAAGAAACATTTTTTTCAATTTGTCTTGGGTGCATTGGCGGCCTGATGAAGGCAATTACTTGGTGTAAAAACTGAGAATTAAGTGAGTTAATCTACTGTTTTGAAAGTGGGTTTTTAGTCACAACATTTTGCTTCTGGAGGGCAAGAGAGACTGCCCAGATCCCACAAGTCTAGCCTAGTAGTGTTAGGATCTGCAGGGTTTTTTTTTTCCATTTATGTGATGTAGTTTAGCCATATTTGGCTATGAGCAGGGAATAAAAGTAAAAAAGTTTGAGCATCCTTCACATTTTTTGTTTCATGCTAGAACCCAATAGAGAAATCTTATGATTTTTCAAAATAAAAATTTCTAAATTTGGCAACTAGAAAACATATTTTAAAAACATATTATTAGCCATTTAAAAAAAGCCAATTGGCTACATTTAGCCATGAAAAGAAATGTTAATTATGGGTATCAATGTATTAATCATGTGTATAGCTGTTTACTATAATGGGGTTAATTTTTTTGAACACCACCATGACTTATTTGACTTTACATTATTCGGATGATAATTTTTTTGAAAGTTTAAACATTCATTTTACCTAAACCCTAAACTCAAAAGGTAAATGTCAAAAGTTCATTCACTTTTGGATGCATGAAAGGCTTTAGGTTTTTGGGGGTTCAACTTTCATATTGAAATGTTCCATATATGGAGCCATTGGCATTGATGAGGTTTTGGGATGATGATGTGTAGTGGACAACGGTGCACAGCAGTGAAAGTGGTTCTGGCAATGGAATGTATCGCAGATGCACTTGTGTGCAAAATCAATGCAAAAATTTGCAAACTTACAGTTGGCATGCCTGAAGATGATTGTGACATCACTCCAATCATTAGTGATACATCAGCCAATTTCATTGAAGGCCTTGTGCAAGATGCAAGATGCAAAGGTGCTCGGTTTCATCAGGTTTGTTGTTTCGTCCATCACTACATGTTGCACTAAACATGTAGTTCCATGGATTCCAACTTGCAACCAATGGTTTCTTTTTTGTGGCCATTTGTGTTGCTTATTTTGTGCTTTTAAACTTGGTAAAATATGGTTTCATTGTAAAATCTAAATTTTAAATATAAAATCACCACTTTTGTGAAATCAAACAATCGAAGGAGAAGAAGAGATTAAAGGCAATGCTTGCAACATCACCATTTTCTAATATGTTCCGAGAAAATTATGTGATGGGAGTGTTGACTCTCAATTGACTTTGGTGGGTTTTGGGTCATGTTGTAGGAGTGGAGGAGAGAAGGAAACTTGATTTGGCCAATTCTAATAGACTTCGTGAGACCAGACATGAGGGTAGCTTGGGAGGAACCATTTGGCCCCATTTTACCTGTCATTCGCATAAAGACGGTGGAAGAAGGCATTCATCATTGCAATGCAAACAACTTTGCACTTCAGGTTTAATTTTGTGTCATTTCATTTTATTTGGGAGCTTTATGTTCGGAACAACTTTTCACCACACTTTGTGTATGTGCCATCATAGAGTACCCTTGGCAGCATCAGCACAAAACAATACTATTTGTAGAAATGTTGAAATTTCCCAAAATAATTTTTTTTTCCAAACAATTTTTTTTTGCAAAGAAAATAACAAATCCTTCAAAATGGTATTAATATCATATTTTAAACATGGAATCTTCGATGTCAGTTAATTATTCAACAAGCACTTGTTGAAGCTGCCCTTGGATTACTAGGGTATACAATTTGTGTGTGTGTGTGAGACATCCATCAATTGAACCCATGAAGCCTCTTCCTTGTAGGGAAACCTACCAATCGCAAGGCTCCTTTTTAGGGTTGCGTCTTTTTGATAACATAATTTATGAGCACATCTTGATAAATGTTATTGCAACTTTTACTTGGACGCAGGGTTGTGTGTTCACAAAGAGCTTTGACAAGGCAATGATGATAAGTGATGCCATGGAATCGGGAACCATACAAATAAACTCTGCACCTGGTCGAGGGCCAGATCATTTCCCTTTCCAAGTGACTCTTCTTCACCTATTTTCTCTTACTTATATCATTATTGATTCCATACTTAGAGGTATATAAATTACATAACAGCACACAAAGTTGAAAATTCATTGTATGAGATCAAAGCACCAACTAACTTACAACAAAGATAAAAGAATTTTAGTGTTAACACTAGATAACTTTCTTTAAAGGTTTGCACATGTAAACCCATTCTAGGTGCAATTCAAAACAAGCTTTTATTATTAGTTAAAAAGTTGGCATTACTACACTTTTCTCGTGTCATAAATCTTTTTGGAAGAGCGATAAATTTGGTTGTAGCAACGAGCTTCTTATTACTTGTCAAAAAGTCACCAATCCTAATGGATTTTCCAACCTAGGACATTTGTAATTACAAGTTTCTTCATTTTTTTGTTCATATGGATTTCTCAAACTACAACCAAGTCATTGACATCATGAATCTTTCCAAGCTACTTCTGTTTGGTTAGTCATGGCCAATGTTTTTTTTCCCCAAAAAAACTGGGATTTTTTTTGTTTTTCAATTTAAATTCTTTTGCTTTTTTTGGAGATTTTTTTACAAATATCACAAAATTGAGGAAAAAACCCTTACTGATGGCTTTTACAAAAAAAGAAATAATCATAATTGACTAAATGTAAAGTGCAATGGACACATAAACCACTTTTTCCTTTGTACTTGTTTAACCATCAAAAGCCTTGTAACAAACTCAAGTCGACACGAGTTTTCTAATTGATATGGGTGGCAATTATCACAGGGCTTGAGAGATAGTGGTGTGGGATCCCAAGGTATCACCAATAGTATCAACATGATGTGCAAAACCAAAACTACTGTAATGAACTTTCCATCACCTACCTATGCAATGGGTTAATAATTATAGATTATTGTTGTAGTATTCAATGTTGTTAAATTGATATAGATGTTTTGTAAACTAGAAAGACAAATTCCAATGCCATGAACATTCATGAATGAAACACAATATATGGTTATTCGTATATGTCCTAGAACCCCAAAACGTGGGATGCATGAGAAGTTTTTGATGTGCATGAAATACACAGAAATTCCATATGGAAATTATGAGATCCGTTTTTTTAATTTAAAAAATCACTTGGATATATGTCTTGCATTTGTGATTATCTAAAATGAAATTTAATGAAGCCTTGGAAAAGGGTGAAGAAAAGGCATACTACATTGAATGCCTTCTTAATTGGACAATATGCAAATGTATAAATTTTAAAATAAAAATCTTAAGGTATTTCAAGATTTTTAAAAATGTTCCAAAAGTAATGAAACAAAACACATATTCATCTCCAATTTCATAAATATTGAATTTTGAGCATGCAGATGCCACAAAATGAACATCAATTGTTTTGCCCAAATGAATCTTAGGATATACTAGACCTTTTCATTCTAAACTTCAATACATTGTATGATTTTTGTTTTAAATATCTTGCATTTAAAAGTTAACATTACAATTCACTATTGATGTTACACATGCTTTTATCAACACCTCTTTCACCATGAATCTCCCCCACTGATATGGAATTATTGTTGACCCAACCAATGCAAGATACACATTTGGCATTAATAAATTTGAAAAATCATACTAAATCTATATAATTTGAAATATCGTAAGTTGATGAGTCATAAAGTTAATTCTTATTTGCATCTATCATTCTTATAAAGGTTAATTATACTTGGGCTTCGCATTATTTTTGCACTATCAATGACAATCCATTAAAATAAGGTTAAAATATTAATTAATTTATTTTTTGTTCCAAAAATAATTAGTTTCTAAACATTGACAATCCATGATCATAATTAAATTGTCCACGAAATCATTTTCACTTCCATTAAGTTTAAAATATAATATTTAATTTTAATCTATTAAAACATTGATTTTTTAACACCCATGATTTCCATTTTGGTGCCTTTGATTGTCCCAAAAGCAATTGGGTGAGAATCAGGTTGAAAATCGATTTTAAGGTTTAAAAGAGAGAGAGAGAGAGAGAGAGAACCGAATGAGTTTTCCCTTGAAAACTTGAAACTGGTTCTCAGGGTCTTAAACAAATTTGGTTTATTGGTTCCTCTTGTTCTTCTTCTCACTTGGCGCTGCTACTCTTCTCCTCTTGCTATTACTTTTTTTCCTTTTACTTTTATTACTCTTCTTTTATTATTACTCTTCTCACATGGTGTTTCTCTTCTCCTTTGATGAAATAATTAAATAATTAAATATTTAATTATTAAAAATGATTTTGATGAATGAAAATTTTAATAATCAGGTTCTCACAACACAGAAACACTGAAATTTAATAATTAGTGTTGGGGATGAAAGAAGGGCCCCAAGCAGGATGGTCACTTTATGAAAAACTCCAGTAAGTAGGATTTAATTTTCTTAATTTTTTAATTTTTATGATTAAATTTTTTTTTGAGAACCTGATTTATGAGAACCAGGGTTGAAAACTGACTGTTCTTAAATGAGTGAGAATGGAGTATTTTGAAAACTGGATTGTAATATGTATTTAAAAATATTGAGAACTTGGTCAATTTTCTCCAACACGAAATTTGAAAAAAAATGAAAAATCAACTTGGTTTTCACATAGAGGCATAAAAAATTAGAACCGACGATTCTCAAAAAAAAAATGAGAACCCCAAACACTGGTTCATGCTATGATACTTATATTAATTTTATTAAGTTTCAAACACAACTTTAAATGACATTAATTTACTTTACACAACAATTTATATTCTTTAAAATAATATATAAGACACAAATAAACCAGAATTGGTCATAAACTAAATAGAATGAGATGCACAAAATTGGAGTTGATGTTTGAAATCAGTGCAATATTGAAGAATTTTTGCCCCATCCCTTGCCTATTTGTAAAGCTTTAAGTCTCAAGTGCTTAGTTGTGTAAGAATGAGGTGCTCATTTTGAGCTTCGACCCCATGCGCTTCCACAAGGTTTGCCAAAACTTGTTTCTGAACTTGAGATTTTAATCCAACACAATGTCCTTGGGAAGGTTATGATGTTTAAACATGCGCATGAAAAAAAACCTTCCTTTTTTTTTTAAGTTGTGGCATTTTCCTTGGTGGGAATGAAGTGTGCTATCTTGTTAAATCGATCCACTATCACCATGATCACATCAAATCCCTTGGATGGTGGCAAATTCACCATGAAATTCATGGACACACTTTCCCATGGCCTTTTAGGAATTGGTAACAATCATAACAAATCCTACTTGTTTTTTGTTAAGTGTTCAATTTTGTTGGCATATTAAGCAAGTCTTCACGTATTCTTTCATGTTGTCTTTTAGAGATCACCTATTTATGTCCATAAGGTCCAAGCTACCTTTATCATTTGGGTGTTGTAGACCCAACTGAAAAATGCCTACCTAGTCCTTTGGCTAGAGGCATGGCTCAAGAAAATAGGTTACATTGTAAACCATGGTCATCAACCTGGGGAAGAGACGAAGTCACTAAGAGCGTCTCCACCAATGCTCAGTATGTGACCTTGTACAAGAAGAAATCTTGAATGAGGTTCATCAGTACAATCCCCTGAATCCACTGGAAGACGAGTCCGGGGACCCTGAAATAGGCACGACCTTCAAAGCCCTGGAGGAGCCCTGGAACAGTCTAATGAAGAGAGTGAAATCGTATTGACAAAATCTGCAATTGAAATTGGGCACTTTCGTTTGTGGAAAACCAAATTAAGGAACTGTGTTGAGGAAGAAAATTTGAAGAATCGTATTGAACTTGTAAGCAACACATGATTATGAATACACCAAAAAATAAATAGTTAATTGCAACAAGCTCTGTCTGGAGTATTAAGTGCATACAAGTCTGAAGCTTGGTCGGTTGACATTATGTCCCAACACTTAGCCTTAGGCTCTTGAAAGCTCAATAAAAGACGGGGGAACCAGCTGATCTAGAGTCTGGAGAGAAAGTGCAGCCAGTTAAGATTCTGAGCACATTTATGAACAAAAACAAACAACAAATTGCAGCTAGAACAACCTCAAGCACATCGCTACTGGAGCTAGCTTCTGAAAGTTCTGTGGGCCTGATCATCATCATGTCCTGTTTCATGAAGAAGAAGAGATCATTGAAACTGTCCAGAAATTTGATCACAATGTCAGTAACTAGGACAGTCTTTCATCATGTACAGTTCTGAGCATTTGAATCCTAGAATCCTGCACCCCTCCTGGATTGTTCACAGTGCACGTCTAGGTGGAAATGGCACTGGACTTGAGGATGCAGATCATGTCGTCAGTACATGAAGTAGGAGCTCAGGAAGTCTAGAGCTGCATGACGACTGAAACTAGCACTCCTAGAAGACTCAGAAAGAAAATATGAGCAGTGTGGGGATGAGGAGGATGTGTTGCATGGTTGGGACTAGGACAGTTATCTTGATGACCAGCTGATAACCAGAGTCCAGGTCTGTCCTGGAAGCAATCAGGAATCACATATCCACGTTGCAGACTATTGTAAGAGACATCCAGGTAGTTGAGGTGCTTAAGATTGCAAAGCGTCTGAGGGACGACGCCTGTGAGGAAATTGGAGTTCAAATCCAGGCGCTGTAGTTTGCTGATATCCCCAAGGTTGGGGGGGATGGGACCCTGAAGGGTACAGTCGGTGACAATAAGGACGACCAAGTTGTCGGAGAATGAGGTACCCCAGGACGAAGGAATCGGGCTGTTGAAGAATATCCACTGAAGCTTCAACATTTCCAACTCCGTTAAGTCTGCCAGTGTTGAACCAAACTGCTGGGAGTTCCTGTAGCTGTTTGGATCTCGATATGGCTGCCTCGATGGACGCACCGAACCCGTTATGCTTAAAGCAATCACTGCACTATCAGACTCCCTGCAGGTCACAAACGGCCAATAACAGCAATCTGTCCCCGGCAACCACTCGTCAAACAAGCCGTTCGGATCGATCAACTGGTTCTTGAAGCCCAGAAGTGCATTTTCGGATTGAGAGCTACATCTCCAATTATTAGCACTGCATGAGCTGATGAACATGTCTGAAAACACCACAACAACAACAACAACAGTGGTGAAGCTGAAGAAGACTCGTCTAGTCTCCCAAAGCTGGTGAGAGGCTGCTACTGCTGAGCCCAAGTTCAAGCTCTTTCTTCTCCGGCGGCCTTCAAAAATGGCAAAACCCATTGCTGCAGAGATGAGGCCTTAATAGGCGCTCCTGTGGCCAAAATCCTAACCCCAAAACAAAATCACCAAATTTTCCTGGCAATGGAATCCGAGTGCTCAACTTCTACTAGCTACCCAGTCGTGATCAACTTTGGCAACGACCAATATTCTGACACAAGATTTCCTGGTAACTTATCTGAGCTGCTGATGAAACTACTGTCCACCAGAATCCAGGCTAATATTATCACTACTAGACTACATGAGATCTGTCTCTAAAGCTCTGAACCACCTCCATGATGAATCTAAGGCCGGCCCGCTGGAGCTGAGAACATGTAAAGAAGAGCTGAAGCTGAATTGCTGGATAGCTTGACACATGATCACTACAAATGCTCCAGTCTCTACTCTGCAACTGTAGGAAGGAATCACTAGACTAGGGAGTGAAATGATGAGAAACATGATTCAGATTCTTCAAGCTGTCGCCCCCCACCCCCCACCAATCTTTCTCCGACAAAGGAGAGAGAGAGAGAGAAGTCTAGAGTCTAGAGTCTAGAGTCTAGACCAGGGTTGGCCGGTTCTTTGAATGTCCAAAGAACCGCCGGCTCCGGTTCTTAAAAAAATTCCAGAATATGAAGGAACCCGCTGGATCTGGTCTGAATCAAAGAACCGTTGATTCCACCAAAAACCACGAAGAACCTACGGTTTTCATGAAAGAACAGACGGTCCTCTCTGGGGGGGGGGACCAGCCATTTGCGAAAACCTTAAAGAACCATCGGTTTTCATGATGAAAGAACAGGCGGTTCTCTCTGGGGTGGGGGTGGGGGGCCAGTTCTTGGACTTTTTCACAAATTTTGAGAACCAATGGTTAATGCACCAACGCCAGTTCTTTGAGAATTGGTGAGTGAAATGGGTGTATACCTGGCTGGGTAGATAACCGCCGGGTATCTTTCCATTGGTTCTATGAACCCCTGGATGCTGGGTCTAGAGTGCTGGATTGGTTTTCACTAAACAGAATTGGAACCTACCTACAGTTAGTTCTAACCACCCTCCAAACCAGGTACCTATGTGCCCAACCCTGGTTTGCACCAGAATTGACTGACTATCCAAATTTTAGATTTAACCTCTGGGCACCACCAACATAGCATATTTTTATTTTCATTTTTAATGGAAGGAATTACATATATCCAAAAATTCTAGCAATTTACTTGTCAAGATGGTTATACATTCAACTTTTTTCTTTTCTTTTCTTTTCCTTTCCTTTGGTGGTTATGAATGGAGATAGTGTTCACATCCAAAGAGATTACAAAGATGTACAAAAGGGTTTTACATCCCCAAAATTTTAATAAACAATTTCTTTTGCAATTAGGTAGGAGTGTACAAGTGCAAAAATAAGGCATGAACATTGAAAAAAAGTAAGTGACTTGTGAAGGAATTTTTAAAGAACTCTACATAGTACCCAATGTAGCGGTGCAAGCAAAGATGTCCCAACCACACCCCCACAAAAAAAACACAAAGCTGCCCCAACCCGTACTACTAGAACACTTAACAAGTTACAACCATCATCCATGTTGTTAATGAGCTCCATGAATAAACCTTACAACATTAAAAACCCTAGAAGAAATCAAAAGCTTGTTGGAGCTTTATCAACAACATATGTAATTGGTGAACTCCAGAAATGCGCCTTGTAACATTAGAAAGGTGAAAAACAAGTCAAAAGCAAGTTGGGCAACTTCAAAGGACTATTGGTTGGAAAGAACAAAAAAATAAAAATTTGAACTTGGATACCTTGACTTATCGTAACAACTCACACAATTGTTTTAAATTTTTTTACATCTTCAATAAAATCATAAATTATTTTTAACCAAAGCATATTCAATTTTCATATAATGGGTGAAAGCACATTACGACGACTCTTGTTTCAATTTGTGATTTTAAAATTCCAAGGATTTGCTTGGCAAGGAAATTAACACTTCAAAGCTAACCATTGTGACACCCCCACTTGGAAGAAGGTGATTTGCACATGTAAACAACAATTTAGATATTTTTCGAAAAAACAAATTCAATATCAAATGCCCCTGAAATTTTCTCAATGGATGCATTCTAACACTAAATATATTAAATTATTATTTATTTGAAGCTAAATAGTAGGTCCATCATTTGTTATTACACATGCTTGGACATTAGGATTTAGATCAAAACAAATCATAAGTGGAATCACCACACTCACATCACATTCATAAGCAAGACAACTTGCATGATGTCCATGCCTCACATAATTTTCCACAAGAACTCAAAGATTTTAAATGAAGATTTAATGCAATTGCAAGCATGTTACAAATGTGATGTGGATCAAATGCTTTGAAAAACCAGAAAAAATGTCTGATCACCTTAATAATTTCTTTTTGCATGGTTTTTATTTTGCAGGAAGAAGAGCTTCACATCAAGTTGTTCAAGATTCATAATAGATGTGGTCAAGGCATCTAATTACAACTAGTTCCTTTTTGATTGATTCATCACACACAATCGCAATAGGGTTCATGCATGAAGTTATTGCTGAACTATAGCTTGAAGAACTTATTGTTGCAACATCACCATCTTTTGCTTTCCATAATGATGACTTTTTAAAATTCAAAACATTCCTCCAACATAATGACTAGGAATTTTTTACATTGTTATATATTTACATTGTTTTACATAGCCATGTAAAATGAAATATATATATATACATTAATATATAAAACTATATAAATATACGCAAAATACTGGTCAACACATGTTTCTCCCATTCTTTCCTTCTTTCTCCCAATTATTTTGTCCATGTAATTATCTTTTATAAATTGACTTGGGCATTATTCGCATTTACTTGCTTTAAACTATAGAAACCTTATCGTTATTCATAGCATACTAACATGTTTTAACCAACACATTGCCAAAACAAATACCTTCATTAACATTCTATGAAGATTCAAAATTTCGTACTCAACAATGTCAAGTTGTTGACCTTATTTTTTACAAATATAATTAAACTTGATGAAATATTCTAATGTTTTCAACCAAAGACTATAGTTGCAAAAGCCAATTTTTTTCATTCATCTTATACAAACCAATAATAACATACAAGGCATGGTGAACAAGATAAAAGTATACAATTATGTTACTTTGATAGTTTACTTGTCAAGTTGACCGAAAAAACAACAATACCCATTATGAAATTATTATACATTCAATGTTTTAGTTTGATTAATGATAAAAAATAAAATTTCATTATTGTGCATTAATTTTCAAGTTTCACATTGTTGAAGTAGGTTTCAACTTTTGAGTAAGTTTTTTAAAATGCAAGTTTTGTAGTTTATTTTTTGTAATGTAACATGTTTCAACTACATGTCAAGTATGTTATAACAAAAAAAGAAAACATATTTTATGACATATTTGAATATCCAATGATCTTTATATCCTAAGTTAGTTTATATATATTTCATTAAGTTTTCTAATGAAAAAATAATTTTGAACACCATATTGATTAATCAATTTCAAAAGTATTTGTTCTTTACATTTATTATTATTTTCTCAAATTTGGTATTCATTTTATCATAAATTCAATGGAAGGTACCTCTAGGTGGATTCAAATTTTGGGAATTGAGAATTTTCTTTGGTGTCTTGGAATTTTGGGATGAAAATGTGCAAACATGACCCACACCCACACCCTTTTTGTGATGTGGTTAATTATGAAACATTAAAAGGCTTTATTCGTTGTCCATATTTTCATTATAATCATTTTCTTGTTATTTAATCAAATTTCATGTAATTTTATTAATCAAACTACAAATACAGATCAAAATAAGTTCAAGTTAATTTTTTAGATCATTTTGATTTTTTAAAAATATTTTTGAACTTAAAAAAATAAAATTGCTCCATTCATAGTGACTTAAGACAAAAAATTGGAATTAATATAGTTATACTTTTGAAAAAATGGTATGAAGGCACCAAAATTGATAATAAATAATGATCCATTGAAAACATAAAAAGTTGGTTTCATAAACCTCAAAAAATTGTGTCAATTGGTGTTAAAAAAAACTTTTTAAATTGGTTGCAATGTTATGAGAGTCTTTTTAAACATGCAAAATTTCTTGGAAACAAGTTTCTTGAAGAATAAATAACTAAACTAGGGTTGAATTCCCAATTACAAACCCTATTGAACATAAATTATGGCAATTTGAAAAGTCAAGAATCATTCGACCCTTGATTATTAAAGCCTCTAACAAAGGGATCAAATCAAGTCTGATTTGGAAGCTTGATATGCCATTGAAAAAAAAATTCAAAGGCTATAATTCTTTTTTGAAAAATCCCCAATCAAAACCCAAATCAAGAAATTATGAGCCCTGAAAGTGATAGGATTCATAACTTTACAATTTTGTGATTCCTTAGGAGTTTCAAAACAAAATGTCATTTCAATGTAGCCAAGTAGTAAGAGGTTGAAAAATATATTATATGGAGGAAAATTTTGACTCCTCCCCAAATTTAGGTTGTAATGAGTCTTATGAATGTGCATGGCCTATGGTTCATCTATGCACCATTTTGGTTTCAAATTACACTAATAACATTGTTTTCTTAGTTTACATAATTTAATATGTATATTCATGAGCCGACTTTAAGAACTCTTCCTAGTTGCATCTGAGAGCTCCATGTCACATTTCCTTATGGGAACTAGGAAGTACCTTCTTTACACAAGTTGTGAAAAAATGAAAACACAACACAAGAGCATTGGTGTAAGACCTTAGAAGCTACATGAAGAAAGGGTGGGGTCATTTCTATTGTTTTCCAAATGGTGTGCAATAGGGTGCAACTAATTCATTACGAAGTAAATTTTATAATTTACTCAAATATAAGTAGACCTATAATTGATTTATTTTCCTTAAAAAGTTTCAATTTTATTAAAAATATTCTTTCGAGATTCTATAATTTCTTAACATACCAAAAAGTATTATTTTATCTTAATTGGTTCATATAATATTTAAAAAGTGCCCCTCACAAACATAATAGTAGCATTTGTAGCCAAATGTTTTCAGAAGTGTAAAGGGCCCTATTTAGAGATATCCATAAAGTCAGGAAAAGACAGCAACAATACCTTGAGTTTGGTCATACATGGGGTGAGATTCAAAAGAAACCTGCAAAAAAGTACATTAGCATTAAAGGGGGGGGGGTTGGAACTCAGAAAACCATCAATTTTGATAGTTCCTGAGTGAATCATGTCTTTCTTTTTTCCTGAGCGGCTCCACTACTGCTGCATACATTTTCACTGCTCCTACCTGTACAGCTACTATAATTCATCTCGAACCTCGTGCATTAAATGCTGAGATTCAGCATTTCGTATTGAGTTTCAGCATTCATACTGAGACTTAATAAAATTTCCTTACTTTACGGATACCGCTAAAAGAGGAGTTAGGGAGTGAAAGGAGGCCCAAAGTCAGGGTGAATTTGAGGATATCTCTATTTGGTCACAATTGTCCAAAACTAACTTTATGTTCAGTACTTACTGGTACATAACATTGGTGCAAAACAAGTCATTGCCAGACACTTCCATTTGACCCTTTTGGAAGGGATGCAAGTGATGATGGTTGGAAAAGGAAGTTGGTTGATTACAAAATTTGTGGAATTCAATTGGTTATACGTGCATACCTTTTTCTCATTTCTTTTTACCCATGATGGTTGGAAAAGGTGAGTTGATTGATTACAAAATATGGAACATAATTGGTGAAGGGAATGTACAACCTTTTTTTTTTTCTTTTTTTTTTTTTTGGGTTTTGTTTTTTTTTTTTTTTTTTTTTTTTTTTAAATTATTATTGGGAATTT
>Ga0116229_10003416_pt1 | contig 26074 bp, 23 predicted proteins | sample S1TSphgellanicum_3_FD_87313 | JGI IMG/M metagenome (GOLD analysis project Ga0116229, IMG submission 87313) | Host-associated microbial communities from peat moss isolated from Minnesota, USA - S1T2_Fc - Sphagnum magellanicum MG | ecosystem: Host-associated > Plants > Peat moss > Unclassified... | reverse complement strand
GTCAGTTACTCGATGACACTTCAGTTATTGGATGACACTTCAGGTACTCGATGACACTTCAGTTATTGGATGACACTTCAGGTACTCGATGACACTTCAGGTATTGGATGATACTTCAGGTATTGGATGACACTTTAGGTACTGATGGCCGTTGCGTTACTTGAAGGCTTGAATTCCGGTTTGCGCGCGGCCGAGGATGAGGCCGTGAATATCGTGCGTTCCCTCGTACGTGTTGACGGCTTCGAGGTTCATCACATGGCGGATCACGTGGTATTCATCCGAGATCCCGTTGCCGCCGTGCATGTCGCGCGCGACGCGCGCGATCGCGAGTGCCTTGCCGCACGAGTTGCGTTTGAGCATCGAGACCATCTCCGGCGCGCTGCGCCCCGCATCGATGAGCTGACCCAGCCGGAGGACGGCTTGTAAGCCGAGCGTGATCTCGGTTTCCATGTCGGCGAGTTTGATCTGGATGAGCTGCGTCGCCGCGAGCGGGCGGCCGAACTGCGTGCGTTCGAGCGTGTACGTCCGCGCCGCGTGCCAGCAGAATTCCGCCGCGCCGAGTGCCCCCCACGCAATGCCGTAGCGCGCTTTGTTCAAGCAACCGAACGGACCCGCGAGCCCTTCCGCGTTCGGCAGGTAGTTCTCGTCGGGGACGAACACATCGTCCATCGCGATCATGCCGGTGCTCGACGCGCGCAAGCTGAATTTGCCGTCGATCTTCGGCGCGCTCAGACCCGGCATGCCTTTCTCGAGGATGAAGCCGCGGATCGAACCGGCGTCGTCTTTGGCCCACACGACGAACACGTCGGCGATCGGCGAGTTCGTGATCCAGTTCTTCGCGCCGGTGAGGCGATAGCCGCCGTCGACCGTGCGCGCGCGCGACGTCATGCCGCCGGGGTCGGAACCGTGGTCGGGCTCGGTCAGGCCGAAGCAGCCGACGATCTCGCCGGTCGCGAGCCGCGGCAGATAGCGTTTGCGCTGCTCTTCCGTGCCGTACGCGTAGATCGGATACATCACGAGACTCGACTGCACCGAGAGCGCCGATCGATAGCCGGAGTCGACGCGCTCGACCTCGCGCGCGATCAACCCGTACGAGACGTGATCGACGCCCGCGCAGCCGTAGCCCTCGATCGTCGAACCGAGGAAGCCGCGCGCACCCATTTCGGTGAGGATCTCGCGGTCGAAGCGCTCGTGGCGATTGGCATCGAGGATGCGCGGCATCAGCTTGTCCTGACAGTACTCGCGCGCCGCGTCGCGGATCGCACGCTGATCGTCCGTCAGCTGTTCGTCGAAGAGGAGCGGATCGTCCCAACGGAACTTGGGCGCGCGTTCTGCGATCATCCGGCTAGGGTTCCACCCCTCGCCCGGTGCCCCTCGCGTCAGCGGTTGAGGACGGCGGTCGCTTCGATTTCGACGAGCGCGTCGTCTTCGACGAGGGCCGTCACGGCGACGACCGACATCGCGGGAAAATGCCGGCCCATGACGCGGCGGTAGGCCTCACCGATCGCTTTGCGGCCGTTGACGTACGCGTCTTTGTCGGTCACGAACCAGGTCAGCCGCACGATGTCCGCGGGTGCGCCGCCGGCTTCCGCGACGACCGCGACCACGTTCCGCAAGGCTTGCTCCACTTGCTCCGCCATCTCGCCCGACGGAAACCGTCCGGCCGCATCCCAGCCGATCTGGCCGCTCACGAAAACGAGCGTCCCTTGCGCGCTGATCCCGCTCGCGTAGCCGACAGGCTGCGGCCAATCGGGCGGCTGGAGAATCGTCATCGCACGGCCTCCGGTGCGGGGCGTAATTTGAACCGCTGCAACTTGCCCGTCTCGGTGCGCGGCAGCGTCGCGACGAATTCGACGGCGCGCGGATACTTGTACGGCGCGATGCGCGCTTTGACGAAATCTTGCAACTCGCGTGCGAGCGCGTCGTCGCCGGGCCCGTCGCGCAGGACGACGTAGGCTTTGACGATGTTGCCGCGATCGTCGTCGGGGACGCCGACCACCGCGCACTCCGCGACGCGCGGATGCTCGAGCAACGCGCCCTCGACTTCGGGGCCGGCGATGTTGTAGCCGGACGAAACGATCATGTCATCGGTTCGCGCCTGATACCAGAAGTAACCGTCTTCATCCATCCGATAGGCGTCCCCGGTCAGGTTCCAGCCGTTTTGTACGTACGTGGTCTGGCGCGGATCGGCGAGATACCGGCAGCCCGTCGGACCCTTGACCGCGAGCCGGCCGACGTCACCCGGCGGGAGCGGCTGCCCGTCGTCGTCGACGACGCATGCCTCGTACCCGGGCACCGCCCGGCCGGTCGCGCCGTCGCGGATCGCCGCGCCGCTCGCGGCGATGAAGATGTGCAGCATCTCGGTCGAGCCGATACCGTCGATGATGTCGATCCCGGTGGCGTCGCGCCACCCGCGCCGCGTCGAGACGGGGAGCGTTTCACCGGCTGAGACGCACGCGCGCAGCGTCGCGACGCCGGCGCGGTTCACGAGCGGGATCATCGCGCGATACGCCGTCGGCGCCGCCGAGAACACCGTCACGCCGAAGTCGCGAATCGCGGCCAGCGTCGCTTCGGGCGTCGGTTTCTCGATGAGCGCGGTCGACGCGCCGGCGCGCAGCGGAAAGAGCAACAGCGCGCCGAGTCCGAACGTGAACGCGAGCGGCGGCGTCCCGGCGAACACGTCGTCCGGAACGGGTGCGAACGCGCTGGGCGGAAATGTATCGCACGCCGCGAGGATGTCGCGATGGAAATGCAGCGTCCCTTTCGGCTTTCCCGTCGTGCCGGAGGTGAACGCGATGATGCAGATGTCGTCGGCCGCCGTCGCCACGTTCTCGAAGGTCGCCTCGTGCCGTGCCATGCGCGCGGCGAGGCCGCCCGGACCGTCGTCGTGCGTGAAGACGTAGTTGGTCAGCGCGGGACACGCCGGCAGCGCGCCGAGAAACGCTTCGTCGAGGCGGCGGTCGCAGAGCGCGAAGCGGACGTCCGCCGCCGTGATGATGTCGGTCAGTTCTTTTTCGCGCAGCAGCGGCATCGTCGTGACCGCGATCCCGCCGGCCTTGAGGACGCCGAGCCACGCGGCCGCGGTGACCTCGTTGTTGTAGCCGCGCAAGAGCACCCGGTTGCCGGGCACGAGGCCGAGATCGTCGCGCAGGACGCGCGCGATCCGGTTGGCGTCGGCGAGCAGCTCGGCGTAGGTGCGGCGCGCGGTCGGCGTGATCACCGCCTGCCGATCGCCGTGACCGGCCAGCACGTGCGCGTCGAGCAACTCGGCGGCGGCGTTGAGCGCCGGCGGATACTGCAGCGCGGGGAGCGTGTGGATCAACTCCGGCCAGAGTTCGCGCGGCGGCAGCCGATCGCGCGCGAACGTATCGACGTGCGCGCTCATCGGGCGGCCTCCGCGAACGCCTTGAGCGTCAGTCGCGCGACGATCACCTGTTGCACTTCGCTCGCTCCTTCATAGATGCGCAGCGCCCGAACCTCCCGGTACAGGCGTTCGACCACGCTTCCGCGCTGTACGCCGAGCGCGCCGTGGAGCTGCACCGCGCGGTCGACGACGCGCTGCGCGTTTTCGGTTGCGGTCCATTTCGCCATCGCCGCCTCGCGCGTCGTCGCGACGCCGCGCACGTCGCGCAGCCAGGCCGCGCGATAGGTGAGCAGCGCGGCCGCATCGATCTCAGTCGCCATCGCGGCGATCGCCGCTTGGGTCAGTTGCAGATCGGCGAGCGTCGCACCGAACATCGGCCGCGCGCTCGCCCGCACGAGCGTCTGGTCGAGCGCGCAACGCGCGAGGCCGAGCGCCGCCGCAGCCACGCTCGCCCGGAAAATATCGAGCGCCCGCATCGCGAGCGCAAAGCCGCCGCCGGCCTCGCCGAGCAGCGACGACGCGGGGACGCGGCACCCTGCGAGGCGCAAGCGCGCGAGCGGATGCGGGGCGATCGATTCGATCCGCTCCGCGATCTCGAGCCCCGGCGTCTCCGCATCGATCACGAACGCGCTGATCCCGCGGCTGCCCGCCTCGCCCGTGCGCGCGAACACGACGTAGACGTCGGCGATGCCGCCGTTGGAGATCCACGTTTTCTCACCGTCGAGCACGTACGCGTCGCCGTCCGCGACGGCGCGCGTCCGGAGCGCGGCGGCGTCGGATCCGGCATCGGGTTCCGAGAGGGCGAACGCTGCGATCGCCCGGCCGGCGCAGACGCGCGGCAGATAGCGCGCCTGTACGTCGGGCGATCCGCCGAGCGCGATCGGCGCGCTGCCCAAGCCCTGCATCGCGAACGCGAAATCCGCCAGCGCGTTGCGGCGCGCAAGCGTTTCGCGCGCGAGGCAGATCGAACGCGACTCGAGCGTCTCGAAGATCCCGCCGTACGCCGCGGGGACGACGTAGCGCAGCCAGCCGTCGCGCCCGAGCGCTTCCACCAACAGGCGACACGCCGCATCGTCGTCCGGATACTCGCCGGCTTCGACGTTCGCCGCTGCCCACTGCGCGAGGTCCGTCGCGAGCGTGCGGTGGACGTCGTCGAAGAACGGCAGCGCGAGATCGGCGTGCATCAATCGCCTTCGAACACGGGCGTCCGCTTCGCCGCGAACGCCTCGTAGGCGCGCCGGAAGTCACCGGTCTGCATGCAGATCGCCTGCGCTTGCGCCTCGTGCTCGATCGCCGCGTCGAGGCTCATCGCCCATTCTTGCGCGAGCATCGTCTTCGTCATCGCGTGCGCGAACGTCGGGCCGCTCGCAAACGTGCGCGCGAGCTCCTGCGCTTGGGCGACCAGCGCCTCCGCCTCGCACAAGCGATTGAAGAATCCCCAGGCGAGACCCTCGCCCGCCGTCATCGCCCGGCCGCTGAAGAGCAACTCCGCCGCGCGGCCGAAGCCGACGACGCGCGGGAGGAGCGCGCAAGCACCCATGTCGGCGCCGGCCAGGCCGACGCGCGTGAAGAGAAACGCGACGTTCGCCGCGTCCGTCCCGTAGCGCACGTCGGCCGCGAGCGCGAGCATCGCCCCCGCGCCCGCGCAGACGCCGTCGACGGCGGCGACGATCGGCTGCGGCGCGGCGCGCATCGCCTTGACCACGTCGCCGGTCATCCGCGTAAACGCGAGCAACTCCGGCATCTCCATCGCGACGAGCGGTCCGATGATCTCGTGCACGTCGCCGCCCGAACAGAAGTTGCCGCGCGCGCCGGTCAGCACGACGGCGTGCACGTCGGAGGCAAAGGCCAGACCGCGAAAGAGGTCCCGCAGCTCCGCGTACGAGGCGAACGTGAGCGGGTTCTTGCGCGCGGGGCGGTCGAGGACGATCGTTCCGACGCCGCCGTCGACCGACCAGCGGAAATGCTCCGCTTCGTAGCCGGCGTAGGCGTGCGTGCGGTTCATCGTTTGCGCTCGGTTGCCGAGAGATGCATCTTCAGCTTCGCGAGCACGGCGAAGAGCGTGCGGCGTTCGAGTTCGTCGAGGCCCGCGAACATCTCGATGATCCAGCCCTCGTGGCGACGCGCCATCTCGGCGAAAGCGCGCTCGCCCGCCGGCGTCAGTTGCACGATCGACGCGCGCCGGTCGCCGGGGGCCGGCGAGCGCGCGATCAACCCTTCGGATTCGAGCTGATCGGCGATGCGGGTGATGTTCCCGCCCGTCACCATCATGCGGTCCGAGATCTCCGTCATCCGCAGGCCGTTCCCGCTGCGTTCGAGTTGCGAGAGAAAATCGAACCGCGGCAGCGTGGTCGCGAAATTCTGCCGCAGCCGCGTCGCCGCGCGCCGCTCGACGAGCGTCGTACACGCGAGCATGCGTAACCAGAGCCGGACCGAAAGATGGTCCTCTTCGGTGAGCCGGGATTCGCGATCCGCGCGTTCGATCATCGTGCGAGCTGCCCTCCGTCGATAACGATGGCTTGTCCCGTGATCGCCGCCGCGTCATCGCGGGCGAGGAACACGATCGTCTCCGCCACTTCTTCCGGCGTAACGAACCGGCCGAGCGGAGAGTTTGCGAGCAGCGCCGCGGCGGCGGCCTCGGGCGGGCGCTTCGTCTTCGCGACGATCCCCGCGATCGAGCGTTCGAGCAGCGGCGTTTGGGTGAAGCCGGGGCAGACCGCGTTGATCGTCACGCCGCGCCCCGCGTATTCGCTCGAGAGCGCGCGCGTGAGGCCGACGACACCGTGCTTCGAGGCGACGTACGCCGCGATGTACGGGCCGCCCGTCAGACCGGCGACGCTCGCCACGTTGATGACGCGGCCGAAGCCGGCCTTCGCCATCCGCGGGACGATCGCGCGCATCGCGTAGAACGTTCCGTCGAGATTGGTCGCGAGCGTGCGCGACCACAGCGCATCGTCGGTCTCGGAGAGCGACGCACCGATCCCGATCCCCGCGTTGTTCACGAGGATCTCGATCGGGCCCAGCGCCGCTTGCGCATCGTCGAGCGCGCGTTCGAGCGCGCCGCGATCGGTGACGTCGGCCGCGACGACCGTCGCTTGCGCGCTCGCCGGCAACGTCGCGGCGTGCGCTTCCACGTCGGCGCGCTGGCGGCCGAGCAGCGTCACGCGCGCGCCGGCTCGCGCGAGCGCGGTGGCCGTCGCGGCGCCGATCCCCGTGCCCGCTCCGGTGATCAGCGCGTGTCGCGCGGGGATGCTCATCGAACGACCTCCGCCGCTTCCGCGGCACGACGCATGCTGCGCAGATACTGCTCGCGCCCCGGCAAGTAGGACGGCGGCCACGGCTGCGCGTCGTAGCCGAGCGCGGCGGCGGCATGCAGCGTGAAGTACGGGTCCGCCAGATGCGGGCGCGCGAGCGCGACCAGATCGGCACGTCCGGCGGCGATGATGCCGTTGATCTGATCGGCGTCGGTGATGTTGCCGACCGCCATCGTCGCGATTCCCAGCTCGTTGCGGATCCGATCGGAGAACGGCGTCTGGAACATGCGCCCGTAGACGGGGCGTGCGCGGCGTGAGGTCCCTCCCGCCGAGACGTCGATGAGATCCGCTCCCGCCGCGGCGAAAGCGCGCGCGATCTCGACGCCGTCGTCCGGCGTGATGCCGTCTTCCACCCAATCGGTCGCCGAGATGCGGACGGACATCGGCAACCGATCGGGCCAATTGGCGCGCAGCGCGCTGAAGACTTCGAGCGGAAAGCGCAGCCGGTTCTCGAGCGATCCGCCGTACGCATCGGTCCGCCGGTTCGTGAGCGGCGTGATGAAGCTGGAGAGCAGATAGCCGTGCGCGCAGTGCAGCTCGAGCAGATCGAAACCGGCCGTGATGCCCATGTGCGCCGCGCGCACGAACTGTTGCTTGACGCGGTCCATGTCGTCGCGCGTCATCTCGCGCGGCACGGCGCTACGTTCGCCGAAGGCGACGGCCGACGGACCGATGAGCGGCCAATTTCCCTCCGCGAGCGGTTCGTCCGGCGCTTCCCAGCCGACTTGCGTCGAGCCCTTCGGGCCGGCGTGACCGAGTTGCAGCGCGATCTTCGCCGCCGTGTTCGCATGAACGAAATCGACGATGCGTTTCCAGCCCGCGAGGTGCTCGTCGCGATACATCCCCGCGCAGCCCGGCGAGATGCGGCCGTCGGCCGAGACGCACGTCATCTCGGTGAACACGAGCCCCGCGCCGCCCTGTGCCCGCGCACCCAAGTGCACGAGGGAGAAATCGTCGGGCGTACCGTCGACGCAGCGATACATCGCCATCGGCGAGACCACGACGCGGTTGACGAGGTCGACTTCGCGCAGCCGGAACGGGAGAAACATCGGCGGCACGGGGGCGTCGAGACCGCTACGCGCGGCGAGCCAGCGTTCCGTGCGTTCGACGTAGCCCGCATCGCGCCGTTTGAGATTCTCGTGGCTGAGCCGCTGGCTGCGCGAGAGCAGACTGTAGGCGAATTGTTCGGCCTCGAGCGCCCCGTAGCGGTCGACGTTCTCGAACCACTCCGTCGAGTTCCGCGCGGCGTTTTGCAGGCGTAGCACCTCGATCCGGCGTTCCGCTTCGTAGGCAGCGAAGGCCGCGGGCGGATCGGCGTGCGCGGCAAGCGCGTTCGCGAGCCCGACGGCGTCTTCGAGCGCGAGTTTCGTCCCCGAGCCGATCGAAAAGTGGGCGGTGTGCGCGGCATCGCCCAGCAGCACGACGTTCCCATCGGACCAGCGCGCGTTGCTGACTTGAACGAACGAGATCCAGGGCGACGCCAAGTGCGCGGCGTTGCTCATCAACGGATGACCGCCCAGATAGCGCGCGAAGAGCCGCTCGCAAGACGCGATCGATTCGGCGGCATCCATCGTATCGAGTCCCGCGGCGCGCCAGGTCTCCTCGCGGCACTCGACGATCACGGTCGACGTGCGCTCATCGAATTGATACGCATGAATCTGGAACCAGCCGTGCTCGGTTCGCTCGAACGCAAAGGTGAACGCGTCGAACGGCTGACGGCAGCCAAGCCAGATGTAGCGGCAGCGCCGCCCTTCGAGGCTGGTCCCGAAGACGCGCTCGCGCGCGCGACGCGTGGCGCTGTTGGCGCCGTCCGCCGCCACGATGACGTCGGCCTCGCGAACGTCGCTCGCCTCGATTTGGCTGTGGAAGCGAACGTCGACGCCGAGCTCGAGCGCGCGGTCTTGGAGGATCCGCAAGAGCCGCTTGCGCGCGATCCCGGCAAAGCCCTGACCGCCGGCCCGGATCGTGCGGCCGCGGTAGTGCACGTCGATCGCTTCCCAGCGGACGAATGCTTCCGCGATGCGCGCGAAGGTATCGGGATCGGCGGTCGCGATGTTTCCGAGTGTCTGGTCCGAGAAGACGACGCCCCAGCCGAAGGTATCGTCCGGCGCGTTCCGTTCGTGTACGACGATCGCCGCGGACGGCTGGACGCGCTTCATCACGATCGAGAAGAACAGCCCGGCGGGGCCGCCTCCGATGCAAACGATGCGCCTGGGCGCGTTCACGAACGAGCCGCCATGCGAGATACTTTAGGCCTAAAGTATTCGATCTGTCAACCGGGTAAAGCGACCCGACCGACTGCCTCGTCTCCAGGAAGAGACCTTTAATCTAAGAACGTCCCGAGGTGCTCGAGATCCGGGTTCTCGGCGAGTTCCAACTCATCGAGAGCGGCAATCCCCTACGTTTTCGAGCGCCGGATAAAGCGCTCGAACTGCTCGCGTTTCTGCTCGTCCGGCCCGGGCCGGTCGATCGCGGCCGCATCGCGGAGCTGCTCTGGCCCGACAAAGACGTCGAGGAAGGGCGAACCGAACTCCGCCGTCACCTCTACTATCTCGCGACGCGCGCGTTGCCCGACGGCGTGACCTGGATCGCGGGCGACAAGCGAACGATCGCGTGGAACGCCGTCGCCCCCGCGACGGTCGACCGCGAACGTTTTCTCTCGCTCGCGCCGTCCGATCCGGCCGGCGCGCTCGCGCACTATCACGGCGATCTGTTCCCCGCGCTCTCGGCCGACTGGATCGTCGCCGATCGCGAACACGATCGGCTCCTCGCGGCCGATCTGTGCGCGGTCGCCGGCGAGCGCGCGCTGGAGCGCGGCGACGCCGACGCCGCGATTCGCTTTGCGTCGCAGATGGCGACCATCGATCCGTGGAACGAGGGCGCCGTGCGCGCGCTCATCGCCGCGCGCCGAGCGAGCGGCGATACGACCGGCGCCGCGCACGCCTACAACGATTTCTCGCGCCGGCTCGCCGACGAACTGGGCGTCGAACCCGCACCGGAAACGCGCGCCGCGTACGAAGCCGCCGTTCACGTGCCGCGCACGACGCGCGTCGTCGGGACGCGGCTCACGAGTTTCGTCGGTCGCGACGCCGACCTCCGCGACCTCGCCGCGCTGCTCGATCGTGCCGCGATCGTGACCCTCACGGGCCCCGGCGGCGTCGGCAAGACCCGGCTCGTGCAAGAACTCTTCCGCAGCACCTTCGCGCAATCGTCGCTCAAGTTGGCCTTCGTCAAACTCGCCGCGATCGCCAATCCCACGTTCGTGCTCAGTACGATCGCGGCAGCGCTCGGCGTGCGCGAAGAGCACGACGCGAACCTCATCGATACGCTCGCGGTCGCACTCGAGCGCACGGACGTGCTACTCGCCGTCGACAACTGCGAACACGTGCTCGACGACGCGGCGAGCGCGCTCGAGGCGCTCGCGGAACGTCTCCCGCGGCTGCGGGTCATCGCCACGTCGCGCGAACCGCTGCGGATCGAAGGCGAGCACGTCTTTCGCGTGAACCCGCTCGGCGCCGACGCCGCGGCGGCGCTCTTCACCGATCGCGCGCGCGCCGCCGGCGCCGTCGACGCGCTCGCGCCGGCCGCGGCGACCAGCATCGCGGCGATCTGCCGGCGGCTCGACGGGTTGCCGCTCGCGATCGAACTCGCGGCGGCACAGGCGTACGACAAGAAGATCGGCGCGATCGCGAAGATCCTCGACGAAGACTTCCCCGAATCGAGCGCGCGCCGCACCGCCGACCCGCGTCAGCGCTCGCTGCGCGCGCTGCTCGATTGGAGCGTCGATCGGCTGGCCGACGACGAACGCGTCGCGTTCGCATCGCTCGGCGTGCTGATCGGAACCTTCTCGGAACGCACCGCGTCGGCGGTCTGCGGAACGTGGCCGCCGCTCGAGGCGCTGGTCGCCAAATCACTCATGGTGCGCGAGAGCGACATGTATTCGCTGCTCGAGACGACGCGCCGCCACGCGGTGGTGCGGCTCGAAGCCGACTTCGACGCCAACGCGGTGCGGCTGCGGCACGTCCGGCACGCCCTCGTCCTCGCGCACGAAGCGCAGCGCGCGTTCCGCACCGGCCAACGGCCGGCCTGGCGCGAGCCGTTCATCGCCGAGATGGACAACATCCGCGGCGCACTCGATTGGGCGCTCGCGCACCGCACATCGCGGCTGCTCGGGATCGAACTGGCGGCCGAACTCGACGTGCTCTGGTGGGACGCCTCGCTCTCGGTCGAGGGCGCGCGCTGGATCGAGCGTGCACTCAAACTGCTGCCGCCGGATGCGCCGCCCCGGTTGCGCGCACGCTGCTGGCTCGCCGCGGCGTGGCTGCGTTCCGAAGGTCCCGCCCGCATCGAGGCCGCCGCGAAGACGCTCGGCCTCATCGAGGACCTCGCGAGCGACGCCGAACGCGCGCGCGCGTGCTGCGCCTTCGCGCAGAGCGCGCAATACATCGAGGGCCAGCGCGGGGCGATGTCGCGCGCGCTCGAGGATGCGCGTACGTACGCCGAACGCAGCGGCGATGCGTATTCGCTCGCCCTGGCGATGCACCTCACCGGCGACGTGCTCGTGCGGGCGCATCGCGATGCGGAAGCGCACGCGACCTACGACGACGCGGTGAAGCGCTATCGCGCGCTCGGCGACGAACGCGGGACGGCGATGGTGCTCGCGAACATCGCGGAGGGCGCGTTTCGGCGCGGCGAACTCGGCGAGGCGCTGCGGTACTCGAGCGAGGCGCTCGCGATCATGCGCGCCCGTAACGAGCGGCATTTCGCCCTGTTGCTGCTGGCGAACGTCGCGATGTACGGCGTCGCGGCCGGCGATTCCGTGCGCGCGCGCACGCACTGCGATGAAGGCTACGCGATCGCGCGCGAAGCGGCGCTGCCCATGGAGACGGCGATCTTCGTCGCGATCTACGCGATGCTCGCCGCGGCGGAGCGTGACTATCCGCGCGCGGCGCAACTGCTCGGCTGCACGGACCGGATGTATCGCGAGGGCATGTTCTTGCGCGATCATACGGAGAACGTGCTCGTCGAAACGCTCGAGGAGCGACTGCGCAGCGAACTCTCACCCGAAGAGTTCGCGCGCAACCGCCGGATCGGCGAGGCGAGCGATCCCGCCGATCTCGTGATCGTGCACCACGCGCAGCCGGGCGTCGCCGCCGCCACGATCGGCGTTCCTCCGATCGTGCAGCGCCGGCGTCCGGCGTAGCGTCAGTAGCTGACGTTCGGGGCCGGGAAGACGGCGACGCCGGTCGCGTACGGTTCGTACCCGGGCAGCGAGATCGTGCTGAGCACGGTCCCGCTCGTCGTGTACTCGGAGACCGTGCCGCCCGTGTGGAACGAGAGCCAGACGTTCCCGGCGACGTCGGAGGCGACCTGATACGATCCTTGATCCGCGTACGGCACGTAAAACGCGGTCGTCGCGGTCCCGGCGGCGGGATTGATCAGCGCAAACGGGATTCCGCTATCCGTTCCGTAGCTTTGCGCGGCGAAGATCGCGCCGTTCGGTAAGACCGTCATGTAGCTCGGGTCGATGGTGACATTCGAAACGACGGTACTCTGGGCGTGCGTTCCCGCTGCGTACTCGATGATCGAGTTGCCTTCGTTTTCGTAGAGGTTCCCGAGCGCGTCCGTTGCGAGCTGACTCTCGTACGTGCTGTTCGTCACGAGGATGGTGGACGTGGTGCTGCCCGCCGGGAACTCGACGAGGTTGTAATTGTTGTTCGAGTAATCAGCATTCTGAACGTACAGGTTACCGGCGGCATCGACCGCGATCGACGACGGTTCGTCGATATTGCTCGTGAGCGTTTGGGCCGCCGTCGTCGACCCGGCGGGGTACAGCGTCACACTCGAGCCGGAGTAGTTCGTGACGTAGAGCGTTCCGTTGTGATCGACCGCGAGCTGCGGGGCGAAGTACGGGATCGCGATCGTGATGTCGGCCGAGGTGTGTCCGTCGTAGAATCCGTACACCGAGTCGTTGTAACCATCCGAGGCATAGACAACCGCGTGGGCGAGCGCGAGCGGAATCGTTTGCGCGATCGCCGTCGCGCCGCTGCCGCCGGCCGGCGTCGCGGTCACGGTCAGCCCGTACGAACCGGGTGTCACGCCGCTCCCCGCTGCGCCGACGGATGCGATATTCGGCGCGGTCACCGGATTCGGGATCGTCGCGGTGAGCATCTGCGCGTTGCTAGCCGAGACCGCGTACGTCGGCGCGCCGGGACCGACGATCGCATTCCCGTCGGCGTCGAGCGCTTCGAGCGCGAGGAGTTGCGAGGAAGGTCCCCAGAGCCGGAGCCCGCCCGTATCACCGCGCAGATACCCGCCGCCGACCGGCGTGACTTGGATGCTCGCGGGGATGCCGCCGAGCGTGACGGGGATGGTATTCGCCTGACCGGCAACGATCGTGAACGCAAGTGCGTTCGCGGCCGAGAGCGCCGTACCGCCCGGATCTTCCGCGGTCAGGCTCGCCGTATACGATCCCGGCGCGAGCGCGAGCGTGAATTGGCAGAACGTGGATGCAAGCGTGCTGCTGCAGCCGTTCGAGGTCGGCGTGAGCGAGACGGTTTGCGGATATCCGGAGACCGGGGAACCGCCTTGCGTGATGCTAATGAGCATCTGCGCCGTCGCGGGCGACACGTACTGTGCCGAACGCGCGGATGTCGATGCGGTCTTCTTCGGAATCGTGATGCGCAGCGTCGCCGTGCCTTTCGCACCCGGCGCCGCGTGCGTGGCTTGGGTGCCTGCGGCGGGTGCCTGCGGGAGCGCGCGATACCCGCCCCCGCCGCCGCAACCGGCCAAGAGCGTTGCGATGAGAATCGCCGGTACCGTCGATCGCGCGTTCATCAATTCACCCCGAAGCTGGAGGTCGTGTTGGTGAGGGTGACGCTCGTCGAATTTCCGCCGGTGAAGTCGGTGAGCGTCAGCGTGCAGGTGCCGGCCGCCGGCGCGTTCGTGCTGACGCTGGTCAAGAACGTCGTTGCGTTGGTCGCGGCGGTGGTCGCGATGTGCACGCAGCCTGCGGCTTCCGTTGCCGTGATCGCCTTGTTGTAGGGGCTGTTCGTCCAGCCCACTTCGGTCGCGGTGAACGTCGCGGACGAACCGGTCCCGGTCGCCGCATAGAGGTCGATCTCCGGCCGGCTGCTGCTGTTTTCCGGACCGCTGTAGACGATCGGCGAAAGCTGCGGCGCAAAGCCGAGCGTGGCGGTAACGCCGGTGGCACTGGCCGTAATCGTCGCGGGGGCGATCGCGAGACCCGTGTACGCCATGGCGGCCACATCGCGGGAACTCAGCAGCGTTCCGTTCGTCGGGTTGTCGCTACCCGAGGTCACGATAATCGTCGCACCGGTCGTATCGCTGATCCCGATCGTGACCGGATTGTCATAGGTCCCGAGGATCGTGTTCCCGTCGACGTCGATGACGGTCACGGAGATTATGCCCGTGTACGGCGTTCCGGCCGTCGTCGGTGCAAAGGACAGCTCGATCGAGGCGGGCACACCGTTCAGCGTCACCGACTCGGTGTTCGTGCTGCCGGCAGCGATCGAGTAGGTCGGCGACGCCGTCGAGATCACGTTGCCGTTGGCGTCGTACGTCGTGAGCGTGAACGTGTCGCTGCCGGGCGGGACGGACGGACCGGCCACGCTGCAGCCGTTTGCGCAGGAGCCCGCGCTGATCGTCGTCGTGACGCTCGTCTGCAAGCCGCTCGGGATGCCGCCCGGGGTGACGGAGTCCAGCGTGATCGTCACCGTCGCGATGTCGGCGGTGACGTACTTGGGCGAACGCGTTCCGCTCGCGGCTTTCTTGGTAGCCGCACTGGCGGTTTTCGCCGGAACCTTGAAGATCCAGTTGGTCGCAACGGTGTGCGCGGACGACGACGGTGTCGTCGTCCCGCTTCCGCCGCTGCCGGATGATTTGATCGCGGCCGGTGCGGAGCTTCCGCCACCCGAACACGCGGCGAGGACGAGCGTTCCGGCTGCGGCGAGGACCAGGGCTTTGAACGAGGCGAGTGTTTTCATGGAATGCCGTCCTTTCAGTGACGTCGGGTGTGCGATTGGATGGTGAAGCCGGCCGTCGTCACGGTGATCGCAACCGTGGCGCTTTGGCCGTGCGTGTCCGCGAAGGTGGCGCTGCACGTTCCGGACGCGAGTCCCGTGACGGTGAACGTCACGCTCGGTCCCGCCGCGGAGGCGGGCGCGATCGTCGCGATCGACGAGCACGTGTTGGTCTGCGAGAAGTCGGCCGTGTCGCCGGTTTCTTGCGCGAGGATCGTCGCGGCGTTGGCAGCACCGAGCCCGTACACGCTCAGTGACGCCGGGTTCACGCTGAAGACACCCGGCGGCGGAGCCGTCGGTGTCGGCGTCGGCGTGTTCGTCGGCGACGGTGACGGGGACGTCCCCGGCGACGGTGACGTCACCGGGGACGGCGATGCACCCGGCGACGGCGACGCGCTCGGCGTGCTCGTGACCGCGACGCCGAACGACGTCGTGTTGCCGAGCGTATCGCTCACGGAGATCGTCGCCGATCCCATGCCGACGGCCGTGATCGTGAACGTGCCGCTCCCGGTCGCCGCGAGCACGCGGCGCGCCGATGACGACGCACCGCTCGATGCGACCGCCGCAACGGTCGCCACCGCCGTATTCGATGACGTTGCCGTATAGGCGCCGGTGTAGCCCGGCTCGCTGATGGTGAACGTCGCCGTCGGCGCCGACGCGCTGAGCGTCACGCCGCTCGCCGACGATGCGCCGCTCGGCAAGGTGATGTCGATCGGGCTCGACGCCGAGGGCCGCGGTGCGGGCGCGGACGCGACGCCGCCCGACGAACACGCGATCGGCAGAACGGCGAGAAGCGCGGTGCCGAAACACCGCAAGATACCTGGTCGCAAAACACAGCCTCCATGGCGGGTAGTGCGGCCAAGGTATCAGCGGATCGTCGCCGTTCCGTCGCGGATTCGGGCCCGATCGGATGGGATTTGAGGATGTTCGGCACGCTAGCGCGCACAAAGAGCGTCCGATGCGGTGGGCACGAGGAGAGGCAATGGGTGGAAAACGAGGCGGCATACGCGCGGCGGCGCTTTCGATCGTCGTCGCATGCGCTGCGGCCGGATCGCCGGCCGCGGCGGCACCGGAGCGCTGGGCGCCGCCGGGGATCGTTCCGGTCTCCGCGTCCGCCGCGGCGGTGCTGGCGCACGCCGGCGCGCGCGACGGTTCCGTCGCGGGCCGAATCGAGCACGTCCGGATCGTGGCTCCGCCGCAAGCGGCGACCGCGACGGTCGAGGTGCGCGGCCGCGCCTATCGCGCGACGGTCGACCTCGACGGCCATCCGTTCGCGTACGGGGTCGGCGAAGGCATCGGCTGGCGACGCCTGCCGTCGGGGCTGACGCACGTCGTCCGCAGCGATCTCCAGGGCGACGAGCTCGATCGCTGGCCGCGCGCGGTCTACGGCTTCGACATCGACGATTGCCGCGTCGAGGGCCGGACGCGCGACGAGCATCCGCTGATCGTCATCCGCAACGCGCCGGCCGCGGCGCCGCCGCACTGGTTCTTCGTCGATCCCGCGAGCGGCGAGATCGTGCGCGAGATGCAGCGCGACGGGATCCAGGTGGCGACCTTCACGTTCTCCGACTGGCGCGAGACGGACGGCGCGCGACGCCCGTACCGCTGGCACATCGCGGGCGGCGGCCCCGACGCCGACGTCGTCGTCGATGCGGTAACGCCGGCACCGGCGGGCGCCGACATCATCCCGGTCCTCGCCGATCGCACCGAATATTTCCGCAGCAGCGGGACGACGCCGGTTCCGGCCACGTTTGCCGACGACGGCACGATCGTGGTCCCCGTCGTCGTGAACGGCCGCGCCGAACGCTTCGAGCTCGACGACGGCACGACCGAGATCACGATGGATACGGAGGCGGCGGCGCACGCGAACCTGACGGTGCGCTTCGGTCATGCGATCGCCGGCACGATCGACGTGAACGGCATCGTCATGCACGATGTCCCGGTGCTCGTCGTTCGCGATCTCGGACAGATCGGCGGGCTACTCGGCAACGATTTTTTCGTCGGCCATGTCGTTCACGTCGATTACGCGCAGCGCCGCGTCGAGGTCGTGCCGCGCGACGGCTTCACCCCGCCCGCCGGAACCAACGCCATCCCGATGAACGTCGCCGAAGGGCTACCGATCGTCTCCGCGCTGATCGGATCGCAGACCGGGACGCGATTCGCCCTCGATCTCGGCTCGTATCCGGTGTTGCTGGGCGCGCCGTTTTTCGATACGTCGCCGCACGATGCGCTCGGCTTCCGCATGTGGTCCACGACGACCGACACCGAGACGTTTCTCGAAGGGCCGGTGCGGTATCGCGCCGGCGTATTCGGCGAGGTCGACTTCGCCGGCGCCCACTTCACGGGCCGCAACATCCTGCGCGTCGAGCAGGCACAGCGCGATGCCCTCGCGCTTCCGTTCGACGGGATCCTCGGGACGCGGTACTTGGAGTGGTTCGATCTCTGGTTCGATTACTCGGGCGGGGTCCTCTACGCGCGTCCGCTCTAAGGACGATCAGTCGGCGATATCGAGCCCGACATCGACCGCGGGCGCGCTGTGGGTGAGCGCGCCGACGGAGATGAGATCGACGCCCGTTTCGGCGATCGCGCGCACGGTCGCAAGCGTCACGCCGCCGGAGGCTTCGAGCAGCGCCGCGCCGTTCGCGCGCGCGACCGCGGCGGCGAGATCGGCGAGCGCGAAGTTGTCGAGCAAGATGATGTCCGCACGCGCCGCCAACGCCTCCTCGAGCTGCGCGAGCGTATCGACTTCGACTTCGATCTTCACGAGATGACCGGCGGCGGCACGCGCGGCATCGATCGCCGCGCGTACGCCGCCCGCGATCGCTACGTGGTTGTCTTTGATGAGGATCGCGTCGTCGAGACCGAAGCGGTGGTTCTTCCCGCCACCATGACGGACGGCGGCTTTCTCGAGGGCCCGCATCCCGGGGGTCGTCTTGCGCGTGTCGACGATCGTCGCGCGCGTTCCGGCGACGGCGTCCACGTAGCGACGGGTGGCCGTCGCAACGCCGCAGAGCCGGCCCAGGACGTTGAGTGCGCAGCGCTCCCCGGTCAGCAAGGTGCGTGCGGAACCGGTGATCGTCGCGAGGGCGGTTCCGGCTGCAACCGTATCGCCGTCGTGCGCGTGGAAGACGACCTCGATCGCCGGATCGAGCAGCACGAACGTTCGTGCCGCGGCGGCGACGCCGGAGATCGTGCACGCGGAACGCGCGACGATCGCCGCCGATGCCGTGCGATCCACGGGGACGATGGCGCTCGTCGTCAGATCGCCGGCGCGGCCGAGATCCTCACGCAGGGTTGCTTCGAGAAAATCATCGAGCGCGAAGTCGATCACGAGATGCGCGCCAGTTCCGCCGCACGCACGAACGTCCGCGCCGCGAACCGCGCGTCGGCGGTGGGGAAATCGCGCCGCGCGTGAGCGCCGCGGCTTTCGCGACGCACGAGCGCCGCATGCGCCACGAAGCGCGCCAGCGCGACGGCATCGCGCGCGCGCTGATCGCGTACGACCGGCTCGAGCCCCTCGCACACCGCGAGGAGATCGTTGAGTCCCGCGGCATCCCGCACCACGCCCGCGTACGCGCTCATCGCAACACGCAGCGGTGCGAGGTCGGCCGCAAGGTTCTCGGAAAACGCCACGTCCGGCACGACGGCGACGGAATGCAACGCACGCCGCGCGCGCGTTCCGGAGATGTCGCGCGCAACGCGCGCGCCGAACACGGCCGCCTCCATGAGTGAGTTGCTTGCGAGCCGGTTCGCACCGTGCAGGCCGGTCGCGGCGACCTCTCCGCACGCCCAGAGGCCGGGGACGCTCGAACGTCCGCGCGCATCCGTCGCGATCCCGCCGATCGTGTAGTGCGCCGCCGGGGTGACCGGAATCGGCATCGTCGCCGGGTCGATTCCATGCGCCGCACAGCTCGCGGCAATTCCGGGGAAACGTCGCGCGAACGAGCTGCCGAGTGCGGCGCGCGCGTCGAGCGCAACCGAACCGCCGGCGGCTTCCACCGCAGCGATCGCGCGCGCCACGACATCACGCGGCGCAAGTTCGTCGACAAAGCGGTTCCCGTCAGCGTCGATCAGCCGCGCGCCTTCGCCGCGGACCGCTTCGCTCACGAGCGGGAGCGGATCGGCATCGACCCGCAGCGCGGTCGGATGAAATTGCACGAACTCGAGATCCGCGAGCGTCGCGCCGGCGCGCGCGGCCATCACGATGCCGGCGCCGAGCGTTGCGCGGGGGGTGGTCGTGCGCGCATAGATGCCGCCGTAGCCGCCGCTCGCGAGCACGACCGCGCCCGCCGTTACGGCGTGCGTACGGCCCTGCGCATCGGCGAACACGACGCCCCGGGCGCGACCGTCGTCGCGCACGATCAGATCGAGCGCGCGCCAACCGGTGACGAGGCGAACCTCCGGACGCCTCGCAACGACCGCGAGTAACGCGCGCACGATTGCGGCACCCGTGCGGTCGGCGGCGTGCGCGATCCGGCGCCGTGAGTGGGCCGCTTCAAGCCCAAGCGCGAGCGCGCCGTCACCGTCGCGATCGAACGGCACCCCAAGCCGCGCGAGCAGCGCGACGACGTCCGGCGCTTCTTCGGCCAGCGCGTGCACGGTCGCCGGATCGGCAAGTCCCGCCGCGGCCGCAAGCGTATCCGCTTCGTGAAGCGCGGGGGTATCGTCGGGCGCGAGCGCGGCGGCGACGCCGCCTTGCGCCCACGCCGACGCAACGTCCGAGGCGGGTGCGGTATCGTTGACGAGCAGCACGGAGCGGCCGTCGAGCGCGAGCGCGGTCGAGAGGCCGGCGAGACCCGCCCCGACGATGACGACGTCGGCGTGCATCAGCGCGGGCTCGTCGCGTCGATCATCGCTTGGAGCGAACGCCGCGCGCCCGCGATCACGGCCGGATCGACGTGGATCTCGTCGGTCATCGTCTGCAGCGAACGCAGGATCTTCGGCAGCGTATTGCGCCGCATGTGCGGGCAGAGGTTGCACGGCCGCACGAACTCGACGTTCGGAAACTCGACCGCGACGTTGTCGCTCATCGAGCATTCGGTGAGCAGCATCACGCGCTCGGCGGGATGCGTACGCACGTAGTCGATCATCCCGGCCGTCGATCCCGCGTAGTCGGCGGCGTTGATGACATCCGGCGGGCACTCGGGGTGGGCGAGCACGACGATCCCGGCGTCGTCTTCACGCAGCCGCGCAACATCCATCCCGGTGAAACGCTCGTCGACTTCGCAGTGCCCCTTCCAGGTGATGATCTCGACGGCCGTATTCGCCGCCACGTACTGGGCGAGGTATTCATCGGGGATCATGATCACGCGCGGCACGCCGAGCGATTCGACGATCTTCACCGCATTGGAAGACGTGCAGCAGATGTCCGACTCCGCCTTCACCTCGGCGCTCGTGTTGACGTAGGTGACGATCGGCACGCCGGGGTGTTGTGCGCGGAGCCCCCGCACATCGGCGCCCGTGATCGATTCGGCAAGCGAACATCCCGCCCGCTTGTCCGGGACGAGCACGGTACGATCGGGGTTGAGGATCTTCGCCGTCTCACCCATGAAGTGCACGCCGCACACGACGATCACGTCGGCCTCGGCACGCTCCGCTTCGCGCGCGAGTTGCAGCGAATCGCCGACGATGTCGGCGACGCCGTGAAAGATCTCAGGCGTCTGGTAATTGTGCGCGAGGATGACGGCATTCTTCTCGCGCTTGAGCGTGTCGATCGCATCGACGTAAGGCGCGAAGAGCGGCCATTCGGCGGCGGGGACGACGCGCGCGAGTCGCTGATAGATCGGGCGCGTGCGCGCTTCAACGTCGGGAGTGAAGGGGAGGGTCTCGATCATGGAAGGCTTTCCGGACGACGCGCCCCTAGGGTCGGGGATCGGGGCTTATACTAGTTATGAGCATAAACCCCTCCGCGAGTCGAGAAAGTTCCATCGTCCCCGGCCAAGCACCGGGGCAGATTCGCGCAAACCGCTTAGCGGATGGCGATCCCCGGATCGGGGCGCTCGGCGATGACCTCGGGGCGAAAGCGGTACGTCTCGGCCGGACGTCCGCTGGTCGGGATCCGGTCCCCGGTGCCGATCACGATTCCGCTTTCCTCGACGAGCCGGCGGAAATTCGGTTTGTGTAGGCGCGTTCCGGCAAGCGCCTCGACCGCGCGCTGGAGTTCCCAAAGCGTGAACGTTTCATTGAGAAGCTCGAAAATAACCGGGCGGTATTTGATCTTCCCCCGCAGCCGACCAATCGCGGTCGCGAGAATGCGCCGATGATCGAGTCCCATCGCGCGACCGACCGCCTGCGTCGCATGCGGAGCTTCGCCGACCGCGCCGATCTCGTAGAGAATCTCATACCGTTCGAGCACCGCTTCGTCGTTCCACGGGGCTTCGTCGAGGCCGAAGGCCGCGGTCGCGCGTAAGCGACGCTCGCCGTCGCGCATCCAGGAGCGGACGAGCGGCATGATCTCGCCGCTGAGGATCGGCGGCAGACCCGAGCGCCGATCTTCCCACGGGAAAAACTCGTACCAGTCGCGCCACCCGGCGGCCGCATTCCCTTCGCTCGACGCTCCGGTCAGCGCGAGATAACCGACCGTCACGTAGCGCGGGCCACCGGTGACTTCGCGCGGGTCGCGGTGGCGGTCGCCGAACGTGTAGAGTTGCTCGAGGTAGCCGACGTCGATACCGGCTTGTTCGGCGATCGATCGGCGGGCGGCGAGTTCGAGCGTGCGATCGAGGACGGGATCGAACGGCGCCGCCGGCAACAGCGGCGTATCATCGCCGCTCACCGTGAGCACGACGGGACGTTCGCGCTCGAGGCGCACCACCACGGAATCGAGGCCGAGCACGATCTCGTTTCCCATCGAACGTCTTTACGAGATCGAATCGATACCAGCCGCTTTGGCAGCTGCTGCAAGCGAGGAATCGTTCGTCGCCAGCGGCACCCCGAGGCGGAGGGCCAGTTCGAGATACGCCGCATCGTAGGCCGAAAGTGCGTAACGGTCCGCGAGCGCGGCGCCCGCAAACATCATGTGGGTTAGCGCGCCGGCTGGGCGCTGATTCATCGATTCACGAACGACATATCGGCGTAGCGCTCGCCGGCGGCAGCACCTTTGGGCGCGACCGCTTCGATACGCCCGAGTTGCTCTGCGCTCAAGGTCAGCTCCGTCGCGGCGACGTTTTCTTCGATACGCGCCACTTTCGTCGTGCCCGGAATCGGCACGATATCGTCGCCTCGCGCGAGCACCCACGCGAGGGCAATCTGCGACGGCGTCGCGCCGATCTCTTTCGCAACGTCGACAACGCGATCGACGACTTCGAGATTCTTCACAAAGTTTTCGCCCTGGAAGCGCGGTGAGAAGCGACGATAATCGTCGGGCGCGAGCTGATCGATGGAGCGGATCGTGCCGCTGAGAAACCCACGGCCGAGCGGGCTGTACGCGACCAGTGCGATACCGAGCTCGCGCATCACGGCAAGGTTGCCGTGATCTTCGATATCGCGCGAAAAGAGCGAATATTCGGATTGCAGTGCGGCGATCTTGTGCACGGCGTTTGCTCGCCGGATCGTTTCGGCACTCGCCTCTGAGATACCGAGATAGCGCACCTTGCCCGCCTGCACGAGCTCCGCGAGCGCACCCCACGTTTCTTCGATCGGGAGCGACGTGTCGATGCGGTGCTGGTAGTAGAGGTCGACGTGATCGACGCCCAGCCGTTTGAGCGATGCCTCGATGCTCTCGCGGATATAGTCCGGCTTCCCGCTGAAGCCGCGTTTGGCCGGGTCATTCGGATCGCGAACGATGCCGAATTTCGTCGCCAGGAAAACGCGGTCGCGGCGGCCCGAAATCGCGCGGCCGACGAGTTCCTCGTTCGTGTAGGGTCCGTACATGTCGGCCGTGTCGAGCATGGTCACGCCGAGCTCGAGCGCACGGTGGATCGTGCGAATCGATTCCGCATCGTCGGCGACGCCGTAGAAGTCGGACATGCCCATCGTGCCCAGACCGAGCTCGCCGACGAGCGGGCCGTTCGTTCCTAATGTTCGCTGCTTCATACGCGGCTCCAAACCGCGCGCAACGCTGCTAGCGTTTCAGGACGCGTTCGAGTTTATCGAAGAGGCCGTCGATCGCTCGCTCGTGCGCGTCCTGCACGCGCTTCCAGAACATCCGGCCCTCGGTGTCCGAGAGCGTCGCGATGATCCGGTGCTCGATCTTCTGCTTCTTGCCGTCGGCGCTCAGGTAGAAGCCGTGCGTTCCGTCGACGCCCTCGTTGTCGATCCGCCAGACGATCTTCTGCTCCGGCACGACGTCTTCGAGCACCGCGTGGAAGCCGAGGTGCCACTCTTCGGTGGTCCCCGGCGTGAGCGGCCCGGCGCTTCGCATGAACGGCTGGGAAGCGAACGGCCAGATCGCGTCGCCCGAGGTCCCCATCTCGGTGAGGAGTTGGAAGATCCGCCGCGGCGTCCCGGAAACGGACCGGCTACGAGCGACATCCAGCGGAATCGGCATACGGCGCGGTTCGTCGTACCATGCTTGCCGCCTCCGCGCAGCCCGGCCAGGCCCGGGCTCGACCCGCTTCGGCACGGTGAGCGCGGCGTGATGCGTCCAAAAAACGTCCCCGCACGCGGCGACGGCAAGCGGGCGGCTACGAAACCGATCCGGAGCCTCGTCCGTCTTCGCCCTTACGGTACCGTGACCGTGAACGAACCGGTTGTTGAGACGTAGGTGTAGATGCGATGCACCGTCACGCCACCGACGGTGAAGCCGAGTTCGCAGGTCGCACCGCCGGCGACGCCGCTCGCGGGCGTGAGCGTCAGCGTCGCGACCGCCGGCGTACCCGCCGAGACGGTCGAGAACGGATACGGTCCCGCGGAGAGCGTCGCGACCGAGGCCGGGCACGAGTCCGGCGCCGTCGACGTGTCGACGCCGAGATTCCCCGACGCATACGCGGCGCTCACCGTGATCGTGTCGGCGCTGGTGCCTTGGAACGGCGCCGCCGACACGTCGATCGGATTGTAGTAGATCACGTTGTACGTGCCGCTGTTGACGACGATGTACACCTCGCCGGCGCTGGACGCGTTCTGTCCGCCGGCATAGCACAGCCCGGCGTTGTAGAGCGTTTTCGGGCTCGTCGCGGTGAACGTGTCACCGTACGACGCGGGACATCCGCTGCCGGTGTCCATCGAATAGCTGGTGTAGCCCGTGCTGCTGAACGCTTCGAGCTGGATGGTTTCGGCCGTCGGACCGCCGCTCGCCACGTTCGTGATCGTTCCGGTCGCGAACGGGTTGGTATCCGTGGGTGTGAACTGGTCGCCGGCGTAATCATAAGCCGCGATGTCGAGCGGGACGCGCCCGCTCACGGCATCATCGAAGAACACCAGCGGCAGCGGCGTGCCCGGCCCCTGGTAGACCCAGCCGATGTCTTCGACCGAGAGAACCGGATCGAGCGCGATGCTCACGGCGGTCGTCGCCCCCGCGGTAATGCTCGGATCGGGGCTCGTCGCACCGACTTCGAGCGGATAGTTATGAGCAGAATCGGCGTACCCCTGAACCACGAAGTGGTTCGCGCCCGGCGAGGCCGCGACGTAGAACGTGCAGACGCGTTCGCTGTTGGCGTTGCCGTCGTATACGCACGGCTGACTCGTCGTCGGCGTACTTCCTTGCGGCAGCGTGTTGCCGACCGTGGCGTCGTAGGATGTGGTGGTCGTCGAGCCGCCGCTCGGCGTGACGCTGAACGTGAAATAGCTCGTGCCTTGACCGACGAATTGCGCGCGTCGTAGATGCGAATTCGCCGCCGCCGTTTTCGCGTTACTCAAGACGAGGTTGAAGCCGGCGGTGGTTTTTCCGTTGCTCGACGGCGTCGAGCCGGACGCCGATTGAGCCGGCGCCGGTGCGCCCGGGGTGGGGTTGGAAGCTCCGCCGCCGCCGCATCCGGCGAGCAGGGCGACGCTGACGAGAATCGCCAGATGGGAGAGACGCATGGGATGCTCCTTCGGTGATGAGGTAGTTCGGGTCACGAGATGTTGCCGATGACGAGCGTGAGCACGGCCTGCGCTTGTGCGCTCGCGCCGTTTGCATCGGAGACGGTGATGACGGCGTAGCCCGACGTGTAGCCGGCAGTGAGGACGAAAGACGACGTGCTGCCCGCCGCGGGCGCGATGCTGACGATCGACGCATCGCTCGTCGTCGCGGTGAAGTGCGTGACGCCCGGCTCGCTCGCGACGATCGTCTCGCTCGCGCCCGGCACGTTGAATTGCACGCTCGCGGGCGAGAGCGTGATCCCGGTCGGCGGCGCCGGAGTCGGCGGCGCGACCAGCGCGAACGTATACGTGGTGCCGGCGAACAGGACGCGCCCGGCCGGCGCACCCGTACACGATTCACCCGCCGCGTCCGCGGTGCACGTACCGGCGACACTGTAGCCGCCGTTGGCGTTCGCCGGATCGAAGAAGTCGAGCGTATCCGCCGAGGTCGCGGCTGCGGCCCGACGACGCGCGAGCGCCTGCGCGCTCGCGGGCAGCGTGAAGGCGATCGTGGGAAACGACGGCAGCGTCAACCCGACCGCCGGCTGCAGCCCGAGATAGACGAGCGCGACGCCAGTACTCGGCAACGGCGCATTCGGCGGCGGCGCATCGGTTAGCGTCGCGAGCGCGGTTGCGTTCGCCGGATAGCCGCCGGGTGCTGCCGCAAGCGTGAACGTTCCGCCAAATCCACCCGTTGCCGGAAGCGTCGCGGGGATCGGCTGGCCGGCGTCGTTCGTGAGCACGATCGTCCCGGTCGCCGGCACGACGCTCGCAACCGGCATCGGGGTGGCGCGAGCGGCGGGAATCGCGACGGTGCTGCTGCCCGCGCAACCGCTTGCGAGCGCGCTCGCGCACGCGACGATGCATCCGAGGACGCGACCGAACAAGCTCATGACGGCACGGCGGCCCGAGCGAGGTTTCATGTCACGACCGTATCAGGCTAGCGTCGCGTTTGCGTCGCAGAAATCGTCGCGGAAACCGGCGCCGACCGGGTCACCGGCGCGGCCGGCTCTCTCTGCGGGCAAACAAAAGAGGCGACACTCGCGAGAGTGTCGCCCCTTGATCGTTCGGCGCGCCGAACTTAGGCTTTGAGTTCGATGTCCACGCCGGCCGGGAGATCGAGGTGCATCAGGGCATCCATCGTCTTCGGCGACGCCTGGAGGATGTCGATGAGGCGCTTGTGCGTGCGCATCTCGAAATGCTCGCGGCTCTTCTTGTCGACATGCGGCGAACGGTTGACGCAGAAGCGGTTGATCTCCGTCGGCAACGGCACGGGGCCGCTGACGAACGCACCGGTGCGCTTGGCGGTATCGACGATACGCTCCGCGCTCTGATCGAGCACGCGATGGTCGTAC
>Ga0116229_10003414_pt1 | contig 26075 bp, 26 predicted proteins | sample S1TSphgellanicum_3_FD_87313 | JGI IMG/M metagenome (GOLD analysis project Ga0116229, IMG submission 87313) | Host-associated microbial communities from peat moss isolated from Minnesota, USA - S1T2_Fc - Sphagnum magellanicum MG | ecosystem: Host-associated > Plants > Peat moss > Unclassified... | reverse complement strand
GAGATCAACCCGCACTTTGCCAATATCGTGAGCCCGTCCGAGATCGTGGTCGTGACTTCGTTCAAGGTCGAGCTCGAGGGCGGTGGCGGAGAACTGCACGTGACCATGCCGTACGCGATGATCGAACCGATCCGCGACCAGCTCGACTCTGGCGTGCAGAGCGATCGCATGGATCGCGATGACGGCTGGACCCAGTCGCTGCGCGAGGAGATCGAGGAGGCCGAGGTCGAGCTGGTTCCGGTGCTGGGGAAGAGTTCGCTGTCGCTCGGACGGCTGGTGGACCTCAAGCCAGGCGACGTGATTGCCTGCGATTTCGACGGCAATGTGACCTTGTACGCAGAAGGCGTTCCGGTACTGCGCGGCAGTTATGGCGCCTCCAGGGGCCAGCAGGCAGTCAAGGTCACGCAGCGGATTACGCGGCACAAGATGCCGGTGTTAAGTAATGTCGTGATAGGTGCAAAGCAATGAGTAGCGCAACAGCGAACGCGGCCGAGCCGCAACCGGCGCCCCTGGGCAACCTGGCACCGGACGCGCCGCCAGCCGGCGCAAACCGTGAGCTCAATCTCGATGTGGTGCTGGACATTCCGGTCACACTGTCGATGGAGGTCGGGCGCAGCCGCATCAGCATCCGCAACCTGCTGCAGCTCAACCAGGGCTCAGTGGTGGAACTGGAGCGGGCGACCGGCGAGCCGCTGGACATCTATGTCAACGGCACGCTGATCGCGCATGGCGAAGTGGTGGTGGTCAACGACAAATTCGGCATCCGGCTGACCGACGTCATCAGTCCGGCGGAGCGTATCCGCCAGCTGAAGTAGCGCGTCTCAAGAAATGGCTGCCGCTGCCGATAGTACTGGCAACGATAGCTTGCCGAAGATATTCGAGGTGCCAGTGACGAGCCGACCGCAGCCAGCGTCGTCCCCATCCACCGCATCGCCGTTCCGGTTCCTGAGCGAGCTCGCCAGGGAACTGTCCGCCGGCCGGGTGGAGCTGCCGTCGTTCCCGGACGCCGTCGCGCGCGTCCAGACGGTGCTGAGCGACGACAGCATCACCAGCGAACGCATCATGCGCGTGGTGAGTTCCGATGCCGGCCTGGCCGCGCGCATCCTGGCGATGGCGAATTCGACCCTGATGCACCGGGGCGGCTCGCCGGTCACCGATCTGAAGGTGGCCATCACGCGTATTGGTCACGACAGCATCCGCGCCGCGGCGCTGTCCTATGCAACGGCGCAGGTGCGCCACGCGGCCGAGCTGGCCCATATCCGCTCGGACCTGGAACGCTTCTGGCAGGAGGGCCTGCGGGTCGCCGCGCTGGCCTACGCGATGGCCAGGGAGAGCGGGGTACTGCGGGCCGATGAGGCGCTGCTGGCCGGGCTGCTGCACAATATCGGCAAGGTGTACATCGTTGCGCGCACGCCGAAGGATGCCGGTCCGGTCAAGATCGATGACGACGTGCTGCGCGACTGGCATCCCGGCATCGGCCAGGCGCTGATCGAGAACTGGAAGCTGCCGGAGCACATCGCGAGCGCGGTCGGCGGCCAGCTCGAGCGCGAGCGCGCGCATGCCGGGGCGGCGGACCTGCAGGATCTGTTGATCGTCGCGGTGCTGTTCGCGGCGCAGATCGAAAGCAACGCCGCGGACGACGCGGCGCTGGCGCAGATGCCGGCGGCGGCGGCCCTGGGGCTGACCGACTCGGCGATCGTGCGCATCATGCTCGAGTCGCAGACCGAGATGGCGACGCTGCAGGCCGCGCTCGGCTAGCGCCGTAGCGGCAGGTCGCGCTAAGGTGCGACACGATGCCCGCCGCTGCCGCCGCGACCCCGCTCCGAGCCCTGCTGTTCGATGTCTTCGGCACACTGGTCGACTGGCGCCGCGGCGTCGCACGCGAAGCCGAGGCGACACTGGCGCCGCTTGGCATCGCGCTCGACTGGCTGCAGTTCGCCGATGCCTGGCGCGCCCAATATCAGCCGGCCATGGACCTGGTCAGGAGCGGCCGGTTGGCATTCTGCAAGCTGGATCTGCTGCACCGGCGCAATCTCGACCGGGTGCTGAGCGATTTCGGCCACCAGGGATTGGCGGAACCGGCGCGGGTGCGACTGAACCTCGCCTGGCATCGCCTCGATGCGTGGCCGGACGTCGCCTCGGGCCTGGCACGACTGCGGCCGAAGTTCCTGCTGGCGCCATGTTCCAACGGCAACATTTCGTTGATGGTGGATCTTGCCAGGCGCAATGGATTTCCATGGGACGCCATCCTCGGCGCCGAGATTGCGCGCGATTACAAGCCTGAGCCGGTGGTCTACCTGGCCGCCGTCGCAGCGCTCGATTGCGAGCCGGCCGAAGTGATGATGGTGGCCGCGCACCCCTCCGACCTCGCCGCCGCCGCCGCAGTCGGATTGCGCACGGGATTCATTGCGAGGCCGGACGAGTTCGGACCTGGCCATGGAGTGATCCCCGCCAGCGTCGCGGCCGACGTGCGCGCGATCAGCGTGCCCGATCTTGCCGAGCAATTGCATGTGAACCTGGGGTTCGCCGTACTGCCGTAGGTTCAGCTCTTCAGCTGGTCGGTGCGACGCCGGTGAAGTAGATGATCACGTAAGCCGCGAGCGTTCCGTCGGCCTGCGGGATACCGAACACCTTGACCGGCGTGCCCACGGTCAGCGCACTGGTGAAGGTAGCCAGTCCGCTTGCGGTGGCGATGTCGACCGGGCTCACGGTCACGATATTTCCAGTCCGATCCACCTGGTAGACCAGCGTTGCCGAGCCGCTGGTGTCGTTGAAGTCCACGGTCACCGGCTGCGTGCCATCGGGCACACCGATGCTGAAGCTATTGCTGGCTACAGCGGTCGTCACCGCGGCCAGCGGCACCGGCGCCGGCAGCAGCACCGTCCACGGAACGCTCCAGCCGGTCGGGTTGGCAGGGTCTGCCCACGTGGCCGCGCTCGCTCCCAGCACCTTGATCGGCTGCGCGCTGCCACCGAAGCTCACACCACCGCTGGTGGCGGCGACGAAATCGCTCACCGCAGCGCTGCCATCGGTCAGCAGCGTCGGGAAGGCGAAGTTCCAGTACTTGAAGCCGGTGATCGGGTTGCCGCTGCCATCGCTGCCATTGGCGCTGCTGGCGGAGATGTAGTCGAGCGCGACGATATAGTCGTCAGCGACGTGCGGGTAACGTGCGTATAGGTAAAGCCGCTGCTGCTCGCCAGCGAGATGCTGCCCGAGTAGTCGGCGGTCTCGATATCGATGCTCTGCGCCACCAGCGGCGTGGCCAGCGGGTCGACCACGCTGGCATGCACCTTGAAGCCGCGTACCAGGTTGCCGGCGTCGAGGAACGCGATACCGGTGCCGATCGGCGTGGCATCCGCGACCGCCGACCACGGCTGGCGGAAGTAAAACTGCGTGTTGGCATCGATCAGCATCGACACCGGCACACCCGATTCATTGGTGACCGTGATGGTCTGGGTGGTCCGGTTGGCGTGCAGCACGTGACCTTCGGGACTCAACCAGACGCTGGCAAAGCTGCTGCTGGCCCAGATTCGGGTCGCGACCAGCGTGCCATCCTGCTGGTAGCGCGCGGCGATGCGCACGTACTTGCCGGCGAGTCCGGTCTCGCTGGAGAAGCTGGTGATCTTGGTGACGGTCCTGGCGTCGACGTCATAGAACAGCGTGCCGTTGGTGCCATCCACCAGGATCGTCAGCTGCTGCGAGCTGGCGACCGCGGTCTCCGGCGATGCCACCGGCAGCAGCGGATACTCCTTGGTGACGCTGATCGACGTGCCATCGCCGGCCACGCTGTTGACATTGCCGTACAGGTGGCGCAGCACCAGCCGCGTGATGTCGGCGATCGGATGACGACGCACCGGCCCGTTGAAATTGACCGCCCAGATGGTGGTGCCGGCGCCCGGGGGCTGGTGGCCGACGATGAAGGCGGGATGCGACAGGTCGAATTCCAGGTCCAGCGCAGCATTCGGCGTAGCGCTGCTGGTGACCACCAGCGGCGTATCGAAGCTGATATCGATCGGCACCGTGAGGCTGCCAGCGCTGCCGCTGGTGTGCTGGATGTCGATGGTCGCGGGCGCAATGCTCGAGCCCGCGGCGGCGGCGAAGCCGGCCTCCGGATCCGCCGCCACGTTCAGCAGCAGATCGCCGGGATTGCCGCCGACGGTGAGCACGGCGCCGGTGTAGGTTCCCACTGGTACCGGGACGTTGCCCAGGATCTCGCCGAGATTATCGAGCTGCTCGAGATTCAGATATGGCGCATCAGCGCTGGCGGTAAACACCGTCACGTTGGCGCCGCCGCCCTGCGGCACCAGCGCCACACTGAGCAGTTTGACGCCGACCAGCGCCCAGTCGTCCGATGACGCATCGCTGACGATGAGTGGCACGCTGGCGGTCTGCATCGTGGTGCCCCCGGAACTGCTGGTGAGCATCGACGTGTCGGAGCCGCCGCCACCGCAGGCGACGAGCATGACTGCCATGACAGCCGACATCGCGGCGAACGCAGTGTATCGGGCCATCGTCCGCGGCATTGTCCTGGCCATCGTGGTGGTCATTGCCTCGGGCATCGTCCTGGACATCGTGCGATTCATGAGCTGCTCTCCGTTGCATGTGCCATAAGTCCTGCGGCTCGCCATACCTGGCAGAGTGCGTCGAGTGAGCACAGCGGCTGTGTCGGCATTCGGTTGACGCTGCAGGTAGCGAGAGCAAAGCAGCAGCATGCTGTGTCGGCGGCTGGCGACAGGCACCGATGCGGCGTCAAATCTCCGGCGCGTTGCGCCGCGATGTGATACGCATCACATCAGGCAAATCACCGCAAATCAAATGCGCAGAATGACTTAGCCGCATAGCGGCGCGCATGGCATGGGCGTTGCTCCTGATCGCGCGTACTGTGAGTTCGCATGGAGCTGCCTGCTATTGAACGCCACGACTCGACGCTGCGCCGCACGCCGCATGCTGTATGCGCTGTCTGCCACGCCGTTCGCGGCGCCGATGCAACAGTCGGCGCCCAGCACGGCGGGTGGTTTGCTGCGCGTCGTGATCGCGCTCATCGTGGTGCTGGCTGCGGTGCTGGCGGCGGCCTGGCTGGCGCGGCGCATGCGCGCCTTCAGTGGCGGCGGTGGCAACGCACAGCTGGAGATGCTGGCGCAATTGCCGCTCGGAACGCGCGAGCGCGCAGTGCTGGTGCGGGTCGGTGACAGCCAGGTGCTGATCGGCGTGGCTCCGGGCAACGTACGCACGCTGCATGTGCTGCGCTCATCGCAGTCGCCCGCTGCAAACGTGCACGCGCACGCGCACGCGAGCGCGAGCGCGAGCGCCGTGCCTGATGCCGTGCCTGACGTCGCGCCTGATGTCGTGCGCCGGGAAGCCGCGCCGTTGAACGCGGCCGTCGCGCGCCCAAGCTTCAGGGCGCTGCTGCTCAGGAGCCTGGGAAAGTGACTATCCGTGGACGCCGACCAGGGCTGACACAACTGATGGCGCTGCTGCTGGCGCTGCTGCTGGTGCTGCCGCTGTTACTGCCGACGGTGGCGCAGGCAGCGCCCGCCGGGGCGCCGTCCGGCACTGCCAGCGCTGCGGCGCCCGGCATTCCCGCCTTTACGGTGCGCAACAGTGGCGGCGGGCAGAGCTATACACTGACCATACAGCTGCTGGCGCTGATGACGGCCATCACGCTGCTGCCAGCGGCGTTGCTGATGATGACTGCCTTTACCCGCATCATCATCGTGCTGTCGATCCTGCGCCAGGCGATCGGCGCCGGGCAGTCGCCGCCTAACCAGGTGCTGATAGGCCTGGCGCTGTTCCTGACGCTGTTCGTGATGTCGCCGGTGATCGACCGTGTGCGCACCGATGCGGTCACGCCCTACATGGCCGGTAGCATTGATACCAGCACCGCGCTCGAGCGCGGTGTCGCGCCGCTCAAGAGCTTCATGCTCGAGCAGACGCGCGAGAGCGATATCGCCGCGTTCGTGCGCATGTCCGGCGGCAAGGGGTTCGCAACCCCGCAGGACGTCCCGCTGACCATACTGGCGCCGGCATTCGTCACCAGCGAACTCAAGACCGCGTTCCAGATCGGCTTTCTGCTGTTCATACCGTTCGTGATCATCGACCTGGTGATCGCCAGCGTGCTGATGTCGATGGGCATGATGATGCTGTCACCGGTGCTGGTGTCGCTGCCGTTCAAGCTGATGCTGTTCGTGCTGGTGGACGGCTGGACGCTGGTCATGGGTTCGCTGGCGTCGAGCTTTTTCCACTGACGCCAGGAGCAGCCGTGACACCGGAAACCGTGATGACCATCGCGCACGGGGCGCTGGGGATGACCCTGATGCTGGCGGCGCCGCTGCTGGTGGTAGCGCTGGTGGTGGGCCTGCTGGTCGGCGTATTCCAGGCCGCGACCCAGATCAACGAGATGACGCTGTCGTTCATTCCAAAGCTGATCGGCATGGCCACGGCTTTGGTGATTGCCGGACCGTGGATGCTCAAGCAGCTGGTGAACTACACCCGCGTGCTGATCGAGAGCATCCCGTCGCTGATCGGCTGAGCGCCGCTGCGTCACCTCGCCAGCCCGCCGCATGCCGGTCTACGACTACGCCCAGATCGAGAGCTGGATCGGAATGGCTTTCTGGCCGTTCCTGCGCATCGGCGCCTGCCTGATGGTGGCGCCGCTGTTTGGCGCCAGCTACGTGCCGCCGCGAGTGCGCATCGTGCTCGCCGCGGCGCTGACGCTGGTGGCGCTGCCGCTGATCCCGCGGGTGGACGGGCTGACGCTGCTTTCCGTTGACGGCGTGATCACGACCGTGCAGCAGATCGTCATCGGCGTGGCGATGGGATTCGCGCTGCAGCTGATGTTCGATGCGCTCAACCTTGGCGGCCAGCTGCTCGCCAACGGCATGGGCCTGGGACTGGCCTTCAATATCGATCCGCTGCGCGGCGTCGAGACGCCGGCGCTCGGGCAACTGTACGTGGTGATTGGGACGCTGACGTTCACAGCGCTGGATGGACATGTGGCGCTGATTGAAACGCTGGTCGCAAGTTTCCACGGGCTGCCGGTGGGTCCCAGCGGCTTCTCCCCGCAGGCGCTGCAGTCGCTGGCGGACTGGGGAAACCAGCTGTTCATGGGCGCGGTGCGGATCGCGTTGCCGGGCATGACGGCGCTGCTGGTGATCAATCTCGCCTTTGGTGTCACCAGTCGCGCGGCGCCGAGCCTGAACCTGTTCGCGGTCGGCCTGCCGGTGACACTGGTGTTTGGCCTGGTGGTGATCTGGCTCGGACTGCCGAGCATGGAGCGCGGCTGGCTGGACCTGCTGAACTCAGGCTTCGGATTCCTGCGTGCGCTGGGCGGCGTGTCCTAGGGAGCCTTGAGCCGTGGCCGAGCAGGACAACGATCGCGAGCGAACAGAGAGCCCGACACAGAAGCGGCTGGATGAAGCGCGCAGCCGCGGCCAGGTGCCGCGCTCGCGCGACCTGGCCGCCGCCGCGGTGGTGCTGACCGGTGGTGTCGGCCTCAACAGCCTGGGCGGGGTGGTCGGCGGACGGCTGCTGGCGCTGATGCACGATGGGCTGGCGATCACGCGCACCGATGCGGTCGATGACGGGCGCATGCTGACGCAGTTCGAGCATGCGGCGCTCGGCGGGCTGATAGCCGCGGCGCCGCTGCTGGGCCTGTTGCTGGCAGCCGCAGTGCTGGCCCCGCTGGCGATTGGCGGCTGGACCTTCAGCGGCCAGGCGCTGGTACCGGACTTCAACCGGCTCACTCCCGGCGCGGGCCTGGCCCGGATGTTCTCCAGCCGCGGCTGGATCGAACTCGGCAAGTCGCTGGCGCGCTTTATCGTCGTGGCGCTGGTGGCGACGGTGCTGCTGTGGAAGCAGTTTCACAGCTTCTCGGGCCTGGGCGCCGAACCGCCGCGGGCGGCGATCGGCCATGCGCTGTCACTGGTCGGCAGCGCCCTGATCGCGCTCGGCGGCGCGCTCGCCGCGATCGCATTGGTCGACGCGCCACTAGCCGTGTGGCAGCACCACAAGGCGCTGCGCATGAGCCGCGAGGAAATCCGCGAGGAGCACAAGGACACCGAGGGCAGTCCCGAGCTCAAGTCACGCGTACGCCGGGCACAGCAGGCGATCGCACGCCGCCGCATGATGCAGGAAGTGCCCAAGGCGGACGTGGTGATCACCAACCCGACCCATTACGCGGTGGCACTGCGCTACGATGACGCCCGCATGCGCGCGCCGGTGGTGGTGGCCAAGGGCCGCGACCTGATCGCGCTGCGCATCCGCGAGATCGCCGCCGAGCACAAGGTCGCGCTGGTAGAGGCGCCGCCTCTGGCGCGCGCGCTGCATGCCCGCTGCGACCTGGGTGACGAGATACCGGCGCGCCTGTATGCCGCGGTCGCGAAGATCATGGTCTATGTCTACCAGCTGCGCAGCGCGCGCCGCCAGGGCGCAGCGCCGCCGGCACCGCCGAGCATCGAGCTGCCGCCGGAGTGAGCCACGTGGAACCTGCACCTCACCGATTGTGTGACGCGTCGCGCATTCCGCGCCGATGCGTCGCCCCAATCGTCGCCCCGATCGGCAACCCATTCATGACTGATCGCGGCGCCGGATTTCTGTCGCTTTACGGCGGCACGGTAATTGCTCCTTTGAGTACACATGGCTGAGATTGCTATCAATGCGGGCGCTGCACCGACGGCGCCCTGGACCACGGTGCTCAGGTTGCTGCAGCGGGGCGTGGGCGCGCCGCTGTTGCTGCTGGCGGTGCTGGCGATGGTGGTGCTGCCGCTGCCGCCGCTGGCGCTCGACGTGCTGTTCACCTTCAACATCGCGCTGTCGGTGCTGGTGGTGATGGCGGTGGTGAATATCGCCCGGCCGCTCGATTTCGGTATCTTCCCGACGGTGCTGCTGCTGGCGACGCTGCTGCGCCTGGCGCTCAACGTGGCCTCGACGCGCGTGGTGCTGCTGCACGGACATGAGGGCACCGCGGCCGCCGGCCACGTGATCGAGGCCTTCGGGCAGTTCGTGGTCGGCGGCAACTACGCGGTCGGCATCGTGGTGTTCGCGATCCTGACGATCATCAACTTCGTCGTGGTCACCAAGGGCGCCGGCCGCATCTCCGAAGTCAGCGCGCGCTTCACCCTCGATTCGATGCCAGGCAAGCAGATGGCGATCGACGCCGACCTGAATGCCGGGCTCATCAACCAGGATGAGGCGCGGGTGCGGCGCGCGGAAGTGCGTGCCGAGGCGGACTTCTACGGCTCCATGGACGGCGCCAGCAAGTTCGTGCGCGGCGATGCGACCGCCGGCATCCTGATCCTGGTCATCAACGTGGTCGGCGGGCTGGCGATCGGCACGCTCAGCCATGGACTTGGATTCACCGAGGCGGCGCGCGTCTATACGCTGCTGACCATCGGTGATGGACTGGTGGCGCAGATCCCGGCGCTGCTGCTGTCTACCGGCGTCGCCATCATCGTCACGCGCATGTCGCGCGCGCAGGACCTTGGCAACGAATTGACGCGGCAGCTGTTCCGCCAGCCGCGCGGACTGGCGGTGGCGGGCAGCCTGCTAGGGGTCATGGGGCTGATTCCCGGCATGCCCAATGTCGCGTTCCTGCTGTTCGGCGGCGCCTGCGGCGCCGGCGCCTGGTACCTTGCGCGCCGCACCGAGCGCGCGGCCGCGCTCGTCAACAGCGCGCAGGCAGCGCGACCGGCGGCTGTTGACCCGGAGCAGCGCGAATTGTCGTGGGACGACGTGCAGCCGGTGGATCTGATCGGGCTGGAAGTCGGCTTCCGGCTGGTGCCGATGGTCGACAAGGCGCAGGGCGGCGCGCTGCTGGCGCGCATCCGCGGCGTGCGCCGCAAGCTGTCGCAGGAACTGGGCTTCCTGGTGCAGTCAGTGCACATCCGCGACAACCTGGAACTGGCATCCAACGCCTACCGCATCAGCCTTGCCGGGGTTGCGATCGCCGACGGCGTCGTCTACCCGGATCGGGAACTTGCCATCAATCCCGGCCGCGTGTTCGGCAAACCAGCGGGCATCGAGACGCGCGATCCGGCATTCGGCATGGAGGCGATCTGGATCGAGCCTGGCAAGCGCGAGCATGCACAGACGCTCGGCTACACCGTGGTCGACGCCAGCACGGTCGTCGCCACGCACCTGAGCAACGTCATCCAGACCCACGCGCACGAACTGCTCGGCCACGAGGAAGTACAGCAGCTGCTCAACGGTCTCGCCAAGAGCGCGCCGCGACTGGTCGAGGACCTGGTGCCGAAGACGCTGTCGCTGGGCGTGGTGGTGCGGGTACTGCAGGGCCTGCTGGCCGAGCGGGTGCCGATCCGCAACCTGCGCGCGATCGTCGAGGCGCTGGCCGAGCATGCGCCGCGCACGCAGGACCCGTCGGTGCTGCAGGCGCAGGTGCGCATTGCCCTGGGCCGGCAGATCGTGCAGGACATCGTCGGCAGCGGCGCCGAGCTGCCGGTGATTACGCTCGAGCCGGAACTCGAGCAGCTGCTGCTTTCGTCGCTGCAGGGGCAGAACGGCGGCAATGGCGGCGGCAACGCCGCCATCGAGCCGGGCCTCGCGGAGCGGCTGCAGGCACGGCTGGCCGAATCCGCCTCGCGCCAGGAAGCCTCGGGCGAGGCCACGGTGCTGATGGTGGCGCCGCAGCTGCGCACCACGCTGGCACGCTTCACGCGTGCGAGCGTGCCCGGCCTGCACGTGCTGGCATGGAACGAGATTCCCGACAATCGGCGGGTTCGCCTGGTGGCGGCGGTCGGGCGCTAGCGGGACAGCCTGGGAGATGCAGCGCAGATGAAGATCAAACGATACCTTGCAGCCGACATGCGCAGCGCCCTGCGCGCGGTGCGCGAAGAGCAGGGCAGCGATGCGGTGATCCTGAGCAGCCGCGCCATGCGCCAGGGCGTGGAAGTATGTGCAGCGGTGGACCTGGAGCTGGCGGCGGGACAGGGCACATTGGCGGAAACCGCCGAGCTCAAGGAACTCGAGCGCAGCGCCTGGCAGGAGATGGCGCTCGCCGACCTGGAAGCCAATGCGTCCGCCAACGCGCACGCCAACGCCAATGCGAACGCCAATGCGAACGCTTATGCCAACGCTGACGCCGGCTCCTCCGCCGACGCTTATGCCTCGGCCAATTCCAGTGATGACCTTGCCGGCATGCTTGCCAATGCCGAACCGGCCGGATCGGATCGTTCGGTCGGTGAGGAGCTGCGCAGCCTGCGTACGTTGCTCGAGCAGCAGCTTGCGGCGCTGGCCTGGAATGATTTCACGCGCCGCGAGCCGCTGAAGGCACGGGCACTTGCCGATCTGGCGAACCTGGGCCTGGATCGCGCGCTGGCGCTGCAGATCGTCGGCGAGCTGCCCGCGGGCATCAGCAGCGATGCGTTGCAGCGCACGCCGTATGCAATGCTGGCGCGGCGTATTCCGGTATGCGCCGCGCCGTTGGAGCGCAGCGGGGCACTGCTGCTGCTGGGACCGCCCGGCGGCGGCAAGACCACGACGCTGTCGAAGCTGGCCGCGCGCTACGTGCTGGAGCAGGACGCCGCCAACCTGTTATTGATCTCCGCCGACGACGAACGCATCGGCTCGCACGAGCAGCTGCGCGGTCTCGGCCGCGTGCTCGGCGTGCGCGTGGAAGCGGTGACCGGAGCCAGGGCGCTGGCGGCGCGCATCGAGGCACTGCCAGGGCGCATGATCCTGATCGATACGCCTGGCGTCGTGAGCCGCGATCGCAAGGCGGCCGAACAGTACCGGGCGCTGCGCCAGGGCTGCAAGGCGCTGCAGACCATGCTGGTGCTGCCGGCCAGCGCCCAGGGCGGGGTGGTCGACGATGCGGTCGACCATTTCGGCATTGGGGTGTCGAACTGCTGCGCGCTGACGCGCATCGACGAGGCGGTGAGTCTGGGCGGCGTGCTCTCGGCACTGGCGCGCGCGCTGCTGCCGGTCGCCTATTGCTGCGACGGGCCGCGCATTCCGGAGGATCTAAAGCCGGCGCGCGCGCACCAGCTGGTCGCGCGCGCCATCGAGCTGTCGCGCCAGGCACAGACCTGCGCCGACGACGACCTGCTCGCCCGCCGCTATGGACGCAGCGTCAATGCAGCAGCCTGAAGCACGCGCCCCGGAACTCGTCCCGCCCCCGGTGCAGGTGATTGCCGTGACCGGCGGCAAGGGCGGGACCGGCAAGACCGCGGTATCGGTGAACCTGGCGACCGCGTTGGCGCGCGCCGGGCGCACCACCATGCTGCTCGACGGCGACCTGGGGCTGGCCAACGTCGACGTGCTGCTCGGACTGACGCCGCGCTGCACGCTGGAACAGGTGCTGTCCGGCGAGCGCCGGCTCGACGAGGTGATACTACAGACCAGCGCGGGCGTGCGCGTGGTGCCGGCTGCCTCGGGTGTCGCGCGCATGGCGGCGCTCAGCGCCAGCGAACAGGCCGCCATCGTGCATGCATTCAGCACCCTGCCCGGATCGCTCGACGTGCTGATCGTGGACACCGCGGCCGGCATCAGCGAATCGGTGCTGCAGTTCTGCCAGTCGGCGCAGCAGGTGCTGGTGGTGCTGCGCGATGAACCGACGTCGCTCACCGACACCTATGCGCTCATCAAGGTGCTCAGTCGCAACCGCGGCGTGCGCAGTTTCCGCGTGCTGGCGAACATGATCCGCCATTCCGGCCAGGGCCAGAGCGTGTTTCGCAGGCTGCAGCGCGTGACCGATCGTTACCTCGAGGTGGCGCTGGACTACGTCGGCGAGATTCCCGAGGACAGCGCGCTGCAGCGCTCGGTGCAGGCGCAGCGACCGGTGCTCGAGGCGTTTCCGTCGTGCCCGGCGGCGCGCGCGTTCAGCCGCCTGGCGGGCGTGGCGCGCTGCTGGCCGATGCCCGAAGGTCCGAGCGGGCGGCTGGAGTTTTTCCTGGAACGCATGCTGCGGCGTCCGCCGCCGCGGCTGACGGTGGCCAAGTGAACACCGGCGCACGTGCCTATGCCAGCACGCAACCGGGCCCGGACCTGGATGCCCTGGTGCGCAAGCATGCCGACCTGGTGAAGCGCATCGCCTATCACCTGGTCGGCCGACTGCCGCCACAGGTGGAAGTCGAAGACCTGATGCAGGCGGGCATGATGGGCCTGCTGGAGGCGGCGCAGAACTATGCTACGGGACGCGGGGCGAGCTTCGAGACCTACGCCGGCATCCGCATCCGCGGCGCGATGCTCGATGCGCTGCGCAAGCTCGACTGGGCGCCGCGCTCGGTGCATCGCAAGGCGCGGGCGGCGGCGCAGGCACTGCGCGAAGTCGAGGCGCTGCGCGGCGCGGAGGCCAACGAGTCCGACGTCGCGGCGCACATGGGGGTGTCGCTGGCGGAATACCAGCGCATCGTCCAGGACACGCTCGGCTGCCAGCTGCTGCGGCTGAATGACGCCGAAGGCGAGGACTCGGCGCTCGATCGCCTGCCTGATGGCGCACCGGATCCTGCCGCCTGCGCGCTCGACGACTCGCTGCGACAGGCGATCATCGACGCGATACAGCTGCTGCCCGAGCGCGAGCGGCTGGTGCTGTCGCTGTACTACGAGCAGGAGCTGAACCTGAAGGAAATCGGCGCGGTGCTGCAGGTGACCGAGTCGCGCGTCTGCCAGCTGCACGGGCAGGCGCTGCTGCGGCTGAAGTCACAGCTGACGGAGTGGCGCAACTAGGGCTGCCTTCATGGACGTACTGAGCATCACCGGGCTGCTGCTGGCGGCGATCGCGATCGTGCTGGGCGCCATTCTCAAGGGCGCCGGCGTGCATGCGCTGCTGTCGGCGGCGGCGTTCATGATCGTGGTGGTCGGCACGGTGGCGGCGATCTGCGTGCAGACGCCGATGCAGGTGATGCGCCGCGCGCTCGCCATGTTCCCGTGGATATTGCGCCCCCCAACCCAGGACCCGGTGCACTGCATCAGGAAGATCATCGACTGGAGCAACATCGCGCGCCGCCAAGGCCTGCTGGGGCTGGAGGCGCTGCTGAAGTTCGAGCCCGACCCGTTCCTGCACAAGGGCCTGCAGCTGGTGGTCGACGGCAGCGAACCGGACATCATCCGCACCACGCTCGAGCTCGACATGCACGCGCGCGAGGCGGCCGACATCCGCGCCGCCAAGGTGTTCGAGGGCATGGGCATCTACTCGCCGACACTCGGGATCATTGGCGCGGTACTGGGGCTGATGGCGACGATGCAGAACCTGGACGATCCGTCCAAGCTCGGCCACGGCATCGCCGCGGCATTCACCGCTACGGTATATGGCATCGGCCTGGCAAACCTGTTCTTCCTGCCGGTCGCCAACAAGCTCAAGCTCGCGGTGCACAGCCGCAGCCAACTGTGTGAAATGCAGGTGGAGGGTCTTATCGCGATCGCCCAGGGCGAGAACCCGCGCATCATCGAGGGCAAGCTGCTCGGGTTCCTGCACTGATGCAACGACGCCGACGCTACGACGACCACGATAACCATGAAGCCTGGGCAATTCCCTACGGCGACCTGGTGACGCTGCTGCTGGCATTCTTCGTGGTGATGTACGCGATCTCCTCGGTCAACGAGGGCAAGTATCGCGTGCTGTCGGATTCGCTGACGGAAGCCTTCCACGGCACGCCGCGTTCACCGCAACCAATCGAAACCGGCGGCACGCGCCTGGCGCCGCCCGAGCAGCTGCCGCTGACGCAGGTGCATCGGATGATCAGTGCCAGCCTTCCGATTCGTCACGCCGTAGCGGCAACGGACCTGCCGCCAGCGCCACAGCAGTCGCGGACGGCGCAGCAGACTGCCGCCCAGCAGGCCGGTGCGAGCGCCGCTCAGCCGGCCCGCGATGCAGCTGCGGCGGCGCTGCCGTCCGGCAACGACATACCCGCCATCGACATGCCTGGCGCCGACCTCGACCAGGTGGCCCAGGATGTCAGCGCCGCACTGTCATCGCTGGTGGCCGCGGGCACGGTGCGGGTGCGGCGCAGCGACTCCTGGGTCGCGGTCGACATCAGCACCGACATCCTGTTCGGCAGCGGGGTCGCGCGATTGTCGCCGGCGGCGCTGGCGGCCCTGGCGCGGCTGGCCGAGGTGCTCAAAACATTTCCCAATGCAGTGCGCGTAGAGGGTCATACTGATGACCGGCCGATCGCCACGGCAGCCTTCCCTTCCAACTGGGAGCTGTCGGCGGCACGCGCGGCCAGCGTGGTGCACCTGTTCATGGATCGCGGCATCGCCGCGCAGCGCCTGGCGGTGGTCGGGTACGGCGAGTTTCGCCCGATGATGCCTAACGCCACCAGCGCCGGCCGCAATGCCAACCGGCGGGTGGAAGTGCTGATATTCAATCGCGATGCCGGCGCCGACGGCTTGCGCTGACGACGTTGGCTGATCCGGGCTGAAGGAGAAGAAAGCTATGTGGCTACATGACATTTCGCAGATCGCGCTGGCTGGCGCCGTGGCCATGCTCGGGGTGGTGATCCTGCTGGAACTGCGCTCGTTCCAGCGACTGCGGCGCTCCGTGGATATCAACCTCGGGCGTGTGTTCGAGCAGCTGGAAATGCTGCGCGCGGAATCGCGGCAGATGCTGGAGGCACAGGAGAAGGCGCTGGCACAACAGGCCGCGGCGCGTGCCGCGGCGCTTTCGGTCCCGGGCAGGCGGGCGGGGGCGCGGGGCGAGATGCTCGAGCGCCCGCTGGCATCGCCAGAGAGCGAACGGCCGATAATCGACCCGACCGCGGTCGACTTCCTGGTGGCCCCTCCGATCGTCAGCCCAGCCTATGAGAATGCCGGTGCACTCGCCGCCCAGGGACTTGCGCCGGCGCAGATCGCTGCGCGCAGCGGCCTGCCCGCGGGCGAGGCGCGACTGCTGGCATCGCTGGCGGCGGCGCGGGCGCGACGCGAGCAGGCGGCAGAGGCTGCGGCTACGGCTACGGCTACGGCTACGGCGGAAGCGGCGGACTCAGCAAAGGGCTGAAGCAGCGCCTTGCAGCCCGTTCTAGACGAAGCCTATCGCCCGACCGGCCACTCCGACGGCCAGCCAGAGGCTAAACGACAGGCCCGCACCGAGTTTCAAGGCGATTCGCGGCAGTCTCCCAGCCGCCGCCGCGCGTAGAAACATTAGTTCGGCGACGATCGCGAGCACGAGCAGGGTCATTTTCACTTCGAAGGCAGGATTGTAGACATAGTGCCGCGGGCTGCCGAGGAACATGAAGGTACCGCTGGTGATCGCAAGCACCACTCCCAGCCATAGCAGGCCCGAGGCCTCGCGCACTACCTGTGCTGCCGAGCGCTGCGCCAGCAGCAGTCCCCACAGCCTAAGGGTAATCAGGCACAGCGAGGCGAGCAGCAGCGTGATGCCAAGCACATGCACGATCTGCAGCGCTGCGATCAGCAGATGGTTGGACTTCGCAATGGCGTGCGACAGACGGCTGGCCTGTAGCACGTTCGCCAGCTCAGTGAGGCTCAATTAGTCTTTCTCACGGCCACCGCGGCAGATAGGCAATCAACCGGCCACAGACGATCACCAGCGTCCAAAGACTCATTGATGCCAGTCCTGCAGCCTTCAGGTCGCGCGGCAGCGCGCCTTGATCGCCGTCAACCAGCGGCCGCCGCGCCACGATGAACTCAAAATACAGCGCATTGATTCCCGCCAGCGCCATGAAGATCCACTTGAATGTCCACGCGGGACTTGCTATCACGCTCGTGGCCTCTGACCACAGAAGCAGAACGCCCGAGATGAACACGATCGCGTAGCCCCACAAGGCGTACGGCCGCAGCTGCGCAACCAGCGTCCTGGCCGGCACATCCCGCATCAGCAGTCCCACCAGTCGCAGGTCAATCAGGATGATCAGGCCTACCGATATCGCCAGGCTCAGAAGATGCGTGCCTTCGATGACGGGGAAGGCATAGCGCGATTCGGCAATGGCGGTGCCAATATCCGATTGTTCCAGGCGCTCAGCGAGCGGTTGCAGGCTCCACATGGTATCGACCTGTGTCTTGGGCTAGTGCTTTGAGCTGATGGCCACTTGACCGAATCCGCCGTTGTTTTCGACGCATATGCGCTCATAGTGATCGCCGGTCGGTGGCCCATTGGGATTGTTGGCGAGCGGCACCTCGTAATGCCAGCCATCGGTCTTGTCGGCCACGGTGTAGCGGCGCGCCGGGATCGTGGTGGTCCAGGGGCGCGTGTAGACCGTCGGGTCGGTGAAGGTGGCCACGTAGTTGTAGTGCTGGCGATCGTTGTCGAAGATGTAGCGCTCCTCTATATGGACATTGTCGCTGGCGAATTCGGCAGTCCTGGCAAATCGGGCCTTGGCGTTGTTGTTGGTCACGTCGACGACGAGAGTGTTGCCTTCCCAATGTCCGCGGGAGTCCCCGTTCCAGAGCTTGATGCTGTCGGGCAGGTGCGGCCTGCCATCCAGGTAGATGATTCGATAGCTGGAGTTGAAAAGAAAAACGATATGTCCCGGGTACTGCCGAATCTCATAGCCGTGCCAGGTGAATGACTTGGGGATTCCGGCCGGCGCGCAGCGCGCGAGTGGTTCGATGTACTCGGGTCTCACCGGGTTGAAAAAGCCGGCTGCGAATTCCTGTTGTTTGGCGCGTGCCCAGGGTTGAAACGGTACTTGACCGTCGGCCGGATCGCTGACGCGGCTCGGTGCACGATTCTCCCGCGGCCCGGGTGCGCGACGTGCGGTGGGATCGCCGGGAATACCCCCCTGTGGGTCGGTGAAGTTGTTGTGATTGGCGATGGTGTTCGACCAGTCACCCTGCACATCGGGCTGACCGTCGGCAAGTCGCGGGCCCTTCCAGGGACCGGAGGCAATCGTGCGTACGGTCTTTTCCCAGCGCATCGGCGCTGGCGCAGGCGCTGGCGCTGGCGCTGTCGCAGGCGCTGCCGCAGGCGCCGATGCTGCAGGCGGCGACGAGGCAGCCTGCTGCGCACCCGCAGAGATGGCGATGATGAGACCTATGGGGATGAGCAGAAACGTCGCGAGCAGCGCACTGCCATTCCCAGGGGTTTGTCGGATGTGATCTGATTTCATGGCGTTGCCACCGGTTCGGGAGCAGGAGAGTTCGTGTCGTTGCCGGGATTCCCTGGGCCTGCCGATTCCTTTGGGAACGGGTAGTACTGCTCATAGTCGAGCGTGTAGCAGTAATTCTCGATCAGCTGGAAGCCCTTCTCCCTATGCCGGTACAGCAGCACGCTGATGTTCCAGGGCTTGCTGAAGACCTGAGGATCCTCGAGGGTGGCACGGTACTCGATCGTATTGGCATCGAGGTAGCGCCAGCGCTCGATGACATGCAGCGCCTCGCTGTGATAGTTGCCGGCGCGATCGAGCCAGGTCTCGTCGTTGAAGTCACGGACGTCCACCACCAGGGTATCTCCCTCCCAGTGGCCACGCGAATCACCCAGCCAGAATTCATTGTCGGTATCGACCGGATGCAGGCTGCCGTCGGTGTGAATGGTCCGCACGGTGTTGCCGAACTCGAACACCAGTGTCAGGTCCTGCCGACGCTCGAAGATCTGAAAGGGCTCGGGATAGTAGATTCCCCTGGGCGTGCCGAGCGTCCAGCACTTCAGCCGCGGATCGGTCGTGGCGCGGGCATCGAAGTTCCTCTGCTTGTGCGCCAGCGCCTGCGCCGTATAGGGAATGACCCCGCCCTCGACGATACCGACGCTGGGTGGGGCATCCTTGCGAGCCGAATGCGGTTCCAGGTCATAATCCGCGGCACTGGTGGTCTGCCAGATGCCAGAGAAGTCCGGCTTGCCCGTGGCAAGGCGCGGAATCGCGCCGTCCGCCTGCGCGGCCTGTGACGCCGCCAGCGCCTGTGCGCCGCTCAAGGCGAGTGCTATCAGCAAGGCAGCGGTGCGCTTCATGATGCTGATGGCGCGGGTTTCGCGGCGCTTGGTGCCGGTGGACTGTCCTGTGCGCCACCGGTCTGGAAAGTGCGCCCGTCATCGAGGCTCAGTGTCACCGAATAGCCGAAGGCACCGCCGTTCTTCGAGCGGTAGCCGCGGATGTGGACGTGTGTGCCGGGCTGCAGATCCGCCTTCCTGAGCCCCTTGCCCTCGAGCGCATTGGGGGCGCCGAACTCGACGCCCCAATTCGTCACGCTGCCATCCGGCGCGGTGACGTCAAAGTAGAGCCAGCTATGCGGATTGGTCCAGCGCGCCTTGGTCACGACGCCAGTCAGGTCGAGCGGCTGATCCGCATCATATTCAGCGGCGAAGGCATGGTGCGCCATGGCCGGGGTCACACCCGCCAGCACCGCGATTGCCAACATCAATGACACCCTGTCCGGCCGGGTCTTGTGCCGGCGCTTGTTCGTTCGACTCAGCATTCTGTTCTCCGCGATGACATCTTGAGTAAGGACCTTGCAGCCCACTGCTGGCCGCTAGGCGGCGTCTACTGTGCAAGCGACACGCCAACTGTCGGCGGTAGCGGTGGGATGACCTGGTTGGGATACCAGAAGCTCAGGTGGCAGCCTTCGCACACCGCATCGAGTCGACCACCCACCGTCACCAGCGCCGGCACGTCACGTTTCTCAATAGCGCGCAGTTGCTGCCTCGCCGTGCGCTCGAGCGCCTGTGCGAAGGCGAGGAAGGTCGGCCAATTCGCATCGATGCGCCGCTGAATGCCTGCCGAATCGAGCGCTCCTTGTGCCTCCGCGGCAAAAGGGCTTAGCGATACCCGTGGATGCGGCCGCGCGAGATGCCTGCTGCCCTGGATCAGCTTCTGCGCTTGACGCCGCACGTCCTCCCACTCGTCGCTGGTGTTCGGCTGGCGCACCTGCTCGCCCTCTCGAGAGACGATAGTCTCGACCGAGTCCCATACAAAATCCGCTGCGGGATCGACCTCGGATTGCATGATCGCCTGGATGGTCCTGGTCGGCGGTGGGGGCGTAATCGAGGGTTCGGCCCACTGTGAAGAAAACAGTGCCAGAGTTCCGCCGAGGAGCAGCAGGCACAGAGGGCGTAATGAACCAGGAAATCGTGGCGTCGACATCGAGGCGGGATACCTGCACGCGGGCTCATGGTTGCGAGCTCCGTTCGAGCACCATCATCTGACCATGATGCTCATTTGTACGGCATAAGTTGATAACCGCCGGGATCCATGGCCGCCCACACGTTGGCATCGATAGCATCGTAACAGCTGTTGCGAATGCAGCAGTCCAAAGCACTGGGTGTTGATATCGGGGCAGTCCGATGCGCGGCGCGTGCGGGCCGCGTGACTCGCAACTCCTGCGCCAGCGCGGAGTTTGCGCGTCTGGCACGTTAACTGCTCTCGACTGTAGCGTCACACAGACTGCATTCCTGTCATTCACCGTTTGAGGAATTTCCAATGAACACACGTTCGCTACTGCTCTCGTCGGCGCTCGCCTTCGCGCTGATGCCAACCACTCATGCCGCCCAGGGGGCGGAGCCGGCCGAGGAGGCGCATGCGCCGGCCTTCAAGGCGCACGTCCTCTCGCGCGACGAGCTGGATCAGTTATTGAAGCATCCGGAAACGCTGCTGATCATCGACGTGCGCCGACCGGATGAAATCACGGCCATCGGCGGCCTGCCGGTCTACCTGAGCATTCAGGCCGGGGATCTGCAAGACAGCCTTGCGTGGATTCCAAAGGACCGCACGATCGTGACGCTCTCGAATCATGCCGCCCGAGCCGGAAAAGCGGCCGATCTGCTTTCCAGCCACGGTTTCAAAGTGGCAGGTGCCGCCGGCGCACAGACGTACGAGAAGGACGGCGGCACGCTGACCAGGATTTCACCGCCTGCACCCACCACCGCCGCGAACCCATCGGCGCATTGATTCCGGGAGACCGCGCAATTCGGCACATCAGGCCAGGATCGGCCAGGGACCGCGGGGATATTCCCCGCGGTCCCGCCGAAGGGCGCCGGCAGACCGAGGGCGCCAGGAAAGGTTTGCCTCAGCTCAGAGAAAGCGGCTGCTGAACACCACGCCGTACCAGCGCGGAAATCCGGGCGTGAAGCTGTTCCAGGTGCGCAGCGGATCGTAGCTGGTGTTGAAAACGTTCTTTGCCTGCAGGCTCAGCTCGAAGCGCTCGTCGACCCGTGCGAGTCCCAGGGCCAGATCTACCAGCGAATAGGACGGTACCCACGCATAGGCCGACAGCGAGATATCGGAGTTGTAGCCACCGACAAAGTGATAGTTCACGCTGCCGTGGAATACCTTGCTGCCAAACACGGGAACACGAACATCGGCGCTGACGTTAAAGGTCAGCTTCGAGGCAAAGGGCAGGGTATCGCCGGTGACGTTACGGAACTTCGTGACCAGGTTGGCATCCTCGGCCGGTTGCCCGAGATCCGGGAAGTCCTTGTAGACCGCATCGGTGTAGGCGCCCGCAAAGCGCAGCTCCGTGTACTTGACGCCCGTGTAATCCGCGTCGAGCTCGATGCCCTTGGTCTGTACCTGCGGCACGCTGCCGACACCGCTCGTGTACTGCAGCGTCCCATTGTGCAGCAGCGCTGTCGCTACCGGGTCGAAGTAGTACACGCTCTGCTGGAAATCATCGATGTTGTCCAGAAAGACATCGGCATTGACGATGAGCGTGCGCTCCAGCAGGGCTGCCTTGGTGCCGAGTTCGTACGAATTCGAGCGCTCCGGCTGCACCAGCACCGATATGCCGCCCGCTGGCGTTGCGCCGTTGATCTGGGCCACGCCCGCCTTGGCTCCATGCTGCCACGTGAGGTATGAGCTCAGCTCAGGCGTAAATTCATAGCTCAGCGATGCGACTGCGGTCGGGAGAGTCCCCTTGTACGGCTGCGCCACCGCGGTGCCGTAGAGCGTACCGAGCTGTGCCAACCGGACCGACTTGGCCGCGGCCACCTGCAGCAGTTGCGCGGCGCTGAGCGCACCATAGGCAGGCGCACCGAAGTACTGGCCGGCCAGAGCATTGGCGAGCGCGACCTGCGCCGGCGTATTGGTGGCCAGCAGCGCGCCGGTCGTCGGATTGCTCGCAAATCCGCCCAGCCGCTGGTTGTTGATCGCCACGGGATTGAGCGCCGCGCCAAAGCCATAATCGGGCGCCGTAATGCTCTGGTCGAGCTGGCGATCCTCATACGTGAGCCGCACTCCGGTCGCGAGCGTCAGAGGGTCCGTCAGGTGCCAGTTTACGTGCCCGTAGGCGGCGAGACTGGAGTTCTCGGCATCCTCCTCGGTACCCTTGTAGAGCCGGTTCAGGGAATTGCTCATCAGCTGCTGGCCTTCACCATTGACATCCAACGTCTTGTACTGCGCCACGCTGGAGTACCAGGCGCCTGCATCTGAGCCGTATTCCGTGCGTGTGAATGAGTTGTCATGGGTCTTCAGAAAGTACAGGCCGGTGACGTAATCGGCGATGCGGCCTTCACTTGCGCTCAAGCGCAGTTCCTGGCTGATCTGGTGGTAGTAGACGATGTAGCCACCGTCACTGGTGATATTGAAGGGGGTGCCCTCATCATTCGCCGCCGAAAAGTAAGCGCTCTTGTACCCCGTAATCGACTCCAGGGTCTGGCCGGCAAAGCGCCAGGTGAGCAGCGACGTGTAGGCGTTGGTCCCGGTGATGATGGCGCCATTGTTATCGGCATCGACCGGGTCCGCGAAGTAGGCTGCCGGGGTGTAGTTGGCCTCCTGCGTGAACCAGCTGCGCGAGAGTAGCCCAATCGGCTGTAGCGCCTGGTTCACTGGCTTACCGTTGGCGTAGAAGTTCGGCGTTGGCTCCTTTACGGTCAGGCCGTTGATGTACTCCGCGCCGTTGGGCTGGATGTCCACGATAAACCGGGCGTCGAAATCCGCGCTCGGCGTAAACAGCAGCTGTGCGCGCCCTTCGGTTCGATCCGTGTTGTCATAGCTGCTGCGGCCCGCGAGCTGCCTGTAATTGTTCCAGTACTGCCCGTTCTCCTCGTCGCGGAACGCCGAGATGCGAAACGCCAGCACATCATCAATTACCGCTCCACCCGCCGTCGCCTGCGCTCGCACCGTATTGAATGCGCCGAGGGTGAGCGACGCGCTCGCCTCCGGGGTAAAGCCGGGCGCGCGGCTGGTGACCTCGATCTCGCCAATGCTGGTGTTCTTTCCACCCTCGGTTCCCTGGGGCCCGCGTCTGACATCGAGTTCATCCAGATCAAAGAAATTGGCTCCCGTGATCAGGGGCGTATAGGCGTAGCTGATCCCGTCCACGCGCATGCCGATGCTCGGGTCGATGGTATCGCTCGATGCCACGGTGATGCCTCGCATGGTGAGATACCCCGTGCGCGGATTGCCATAATCGAAGGACACATTGCTCAGGCGCTTGAGTGCATCCGTGATATCCACGGCGCCTATGCGCGCAAGTTCAGCCCCGGTCACGACCGAGATCGATGTCGGCACGTCGTGCACGGCCTCCATTTGATTGGCGGCGCTGACCACCACCTCCTGCAGATCGTTGCGGACGCCGTCGAGCGCGGAACCGTCGGCGGCAACCTGCGTCGCTTCGCTGGCATCCGCCTGGCAGACCGCCACACTCATCAACGACAGCACGAAGCCAAGGAGAACAGGTCTCCTCGACTTCCGCTGCGGCAAACGCGATCCCGCCTTGAACTCAATACCCTGACTGATGCGACTCGGTATGGACACTTTCCCTGCTCCCTTGGTTGGCTTGGTTTCTTCAGGGGTGCCCTACCAGCAAGAACTACACCAGCGCAGTCGGCAGACGTCATTGGGACTCGCGAGCAGCCAGGGAGCCTTGTTTTTCAGGTTATTTCGCAACCGACACATCACAGCCTGTAGTCACCGTGCTTCCGGCAATGCACGCTGTGCTTCGATTGCAGCAGACTTGCCGAGTAACAATTCAGTGACACACACGACCTATGCAAAGATCGCAACAGCTCTGAAGCAATTGGCATTCGACGCGGTGTGCACCCTTGGGCTATGTTCACTGGCAAATGACTAATCTCTCCACAGGAGCGCCAGTGTCTTTATGGTCGAGCTTCAGCGTGCGAAAGTCCTTGCCATGCCGTGTGCGCACGAATCCAGGTCGACTCATGGAGATCACCCGTTGCTGTTGCCGGATCCGGGTTCGCAGCTGCTGCGCCAGCAGATCGAGCGGATCGCCGCCAGTCGCGCCTCGGTACTGATCATTGGCGAGACGGGCACCGGCAAGGAAGTTGCCGCCCGGCAGATACACGAACTCAGCGGACGCATCGGACGTTTCGTCGCCGTCAATTGCGGCGCCTTCAGCGAGGGTCTTGCCGAAGCAGAGCTCTTTGGGCACGAAGCCGGTGCTTACACTGGCGCACAGCGTGCGCGTGAAGGCTGGTTCGAGGCTGCCGACGGCGGCACTTTGCTACTGGATGAGATCGGAGAGATGCCAGCGGTGCTGCAGGTGAAGCTGCTGCGCGTGCTGCAGGAACGGTGCGTCATACGTATCGGGGCGCGCACGCCGACGGCGATAGACGTCCGGATCGTCGCCGCCACCAACGTTGCGCTTGAAGAAGCCGTAGCCGCAGGTCGCTTTCGGCGTGACCTGTACTACAGGCTCAATGTTGCATCTATCCGTCTATTGCCATTGCGCGAGCGTCCCGGGGACATCATGCCGCTGGCGCGCCATTTCATCGAAGTCTACCGCCCGACGCGGGACACTCACCACATCGAGCTGACACCCGCGGCGGTGGAGCGATTGCAGAATCATGACTGGCCAGGCAACATTCGCGAGCTCGAAAACGTCATGCACTTTGCCGTTGTCACGTGTCGGAATGGATTGCTGGATGTGGACGATTTGCGATTGCCACCCGGTCGGCCACTGGTGAGCGGTTCATCGCTGTCAGCGAGTCATGGGCCAGCCAGGGATCCTGACGAGCTGATAGTCCTTCGAGAAGGGCTACGGCAACTGCTCGCCAGCGGGCAGCAGACGATTTTCGAGTCGGTGACACGACTGCTGCTGACGACGGCCTTTGCCTATTGCCAGGAAAACCAGGTGCGAACCGCAAAGCGCCTGGGGATTTCGCGCAACGTGCTGAGGGCTCAGCTCAAGCGCCATGGGTTGCTGCAGCAGCCATCAGTCTAGTACTCAAGTAGGCCGGTCTGAAATTGAAATAACCAGCGTTCGCCGACCTAGCCGGTCTGGTGTTCCGCGAGCTCGATGGCGCTGTGAATATCGGCCAGTTCCTGTTGCGCGCGCTGAACGCGCCGCAGGGCCTGCTGCAACTGAACTTCGCCGACTCCGCGCACCTCGCGCAGCGACCCATAGTTCGCCTGGGCGCCAGCGAGCACATTTTGCGCCCGTCGGTATCGATGCTCCAACCGCTGCAGGCGGCGTTGCGCCAGGTCGTCATCCAATTCCAGATCGAAGGACATCGAGCAACCCCCGTTTATCCCATAAGGGACATTGGACCAGAGCTTGCGCGCGGAGATTTACAACCTGGCGAAGGTCGTGTGATGGTTTGTTGTCAGAAGCACGAACGTGCCGAACAAATGTCCAGCCACAGAGCGGGCCGCCGTTCCTGCGGCACCGCAGCCGGCCTTCAACTCGTCAGTCGTCCATCAGGAAGCTGCGCAGCTGCTCGCTGCGGCTCGGATGGCGCAGCTTACGCAGTGCCTTGGCCTCGATCTGGCGGATGCGCTCGCGCGTGACGTCGAACTGCTTGCCGACTTCCTCGAGCGTGTGATCGGTATTCATGTCGATGCCGAAGCGCATGCGCAGCACCTTGGCTTCGCGCGGGGTGAGCTGGGCCAGCACCGAGTGCGTGGTTTCGCGCAGCGACTCCATGGTCGCCTGGTCGATCGGCGAGGACACCGACTGGTCCTCGATGAAATCGCCCAGGTGCGAATCCTCGTCGTCGCCGATCGGCGTCTCCATCGAGATCGGCTCCTTGGCGATCTTGAGCACCTTGCGCACCTTGTCTTCCGGCATCTCCATGCGCACGGCCAGCTCTTCGGGGGTCGGCTCGCGGCCCATCTCCTGCAGCATCTGGCGCGAGATGCGATTGAGCTTGTTGATGGTCTCGATCATGTGGACCGGAATGCGGATGGTGCGCGCCTGGTCGGCGATCGAGCGCGTGATCGCCTGCCGGATCCACCAGGTCGCATAGGTCGAGAATTTATAGCCGCGGCGGTATT
>Ga0116229_10003413_pt1 | contig 26078 bp, 23 predicted proteins | sample S1TSphgellanicum_3_FD_87313 | JGI IMG/M metagenome (GOLD analysis project Ga0116229, IMG submission 87313) | Host-associated microbial communities from peat moss isolated from Minnesota, USA - S1T2_Fc - Sphagnum magellanicum MG | ecosystem: Host-associated > Plants > Peat moss > Unclassified... | reverse complement strand
TTAAGTCTTTAATTTGAGATTACTTGGTGTCTTTTGTTACCTTCTGGGTGAATATCACGTGTTTGGGATACGTGCAATCGTTATTTCGACTAGCTTTGAAGTTCAGGCCTACGCGAATGTGCAATATATGCCTATTCAGACTGAACAGGTTACGATTGGACTGGTGGAGATCGTTGACCAACCATCAGGGCCTGGCACGGTCGCCCGAAATCGGTATCAATGGGACGGCGCGCCGGTCCCTTGCCGCGCTTGGGTGGGCCGCGCGCTCAGGTCCACATAGAGATTTCCAAGCGCCTCATCCGCCAGCGCGCGTGTCACTTCAGGGGCGATGGCGAAGCAATCACATATCTGGCGAATCTGCTCGCAGAGAAAATGCGGCTGAAAATAGGCGAGCTCGTAATCCGCCGACTGCAGCCGTTGCACGATGTACTCGATGACATCACCGCTGATGGAAAGGCCAGATCGCGCCGCGGCGGCGGCGAATATCGTCCGAAAGTCGTCCTCGGCGGGCGCCGAGAATTCGATCTTATAAGGAATCCGACGCAGAAAGGCTGGATCCATAAGGTCTGCGGGCTTGAGGTTGGTGGAAAACACGACGAGCGCGTCGAAAGGAATGAGAAAGCTCATGCCGGTATCCATGGTCAGGTAGTCTATGCGACTCTCCAACGGCAGTATCCAGCGATTCAGCAATTCGGTTGGGTTCACGCGCTGGCGGCCGAAATCGTCGATGAGGAAGATGCCATTCATCGCTTTCACGTGCAGTGGCGCATCGTAGGTTTTAGTATTGATATCGAATTTAAGATCGAGCATTGCGAGCGTGAGCTCTCCGCCGGCCATCACAAAGGGCCGCCGACAGGCAACCCAGCGCAAATCAAATGTATCAAGCTGAACGCCGCCGCCAAACGATAGGACCTGCCGCGTGGCGTCGTCGGTATACGGCCTGTGCAACCGACCGTCGTACATCTTGATGATTTGGCCGTTCACTTCGATGGCATAGGGGATGTAGATGACGTCCCGGAACAGGTCGGCGATGCGCGTGCCAATGCTCGTCTTGCCGTTGCCCGGTGGGCCATAGAGTAGAATGGTGCGTCCGGCGCGCAGTGCGGGCATCAACTTGCGCACATAGGCCTGCGGCAAGATCATTCCGCCCAGGCCTTGCCGTAACGTTTCTTCGTTGACGCGCTCGTTCGAAATGGGCTGCCGGCCTACCTGCGCCTTGAAGTCTTCCAGCGAGACCGGGGCGGGCCCCAAATAAAGCGATTGTGCCAGCGCGTCACCGGCCGCAACGCGGCCCTGTTCGGTGAGCGCGAAACGCATGTAACGGACCACGCCTTGCTGCAACGACCCAATTGCATGCACGAGCCGCTGGGTTGTTGCTTCATCGATCAGTTCCTGCAAGACGATCAACGGCAGCATCATCCGGGCGCTCAGGTCCGGCAAGGTTTCGCACGATTCAACGCGCATGAATTTCAGTAGGAGGTTCAGCAGGCTTCCGCGGCTGATACCGGTTTGTTCGACGTTCAGCGGCGTCGCGGGCGTTTCTCCTAGGACCGCGGCCAGTTGCCGGGGCGACATAAGCCCCAGCGCCGTGATGCTCTCGCCGATCCGCCCGCCCTCGCGCCGCTGGCGCGCCAGCGATGTTTCCAGCCCATCGGCGGTGACCAGCCCGCGCATAAGAAGAATATCGCCGAGGCGCATACGCGTGCTGGGTATCGCCTGGATGGTCATGGCGTATCTATCCGCCTATGTTATATGCTGGTAAGCGGGCAACTGGGTGAGCAGAAAATCCATAGCTAAAATCACGATTTCGGCTGAATCGGACTTAGCCGGATGGCAACGCGGAGGCTCATGACTGTGCACATATTTCGCAGCAGACGCCATGTGTCGGAAAACACCAACGCGATTCGCCACACGTGCGAGGTTTCAGGTCGCTTGCGTTCCATAGCTCCATACCAGACCGGCGCTGTCAACAACTTTTAGACAGACTGCGACTTATTTTGAGCGTGATGGTCCGGCGTGGCGTTCCGCTGAGGTGCGCGAGGCTGCCTCGACCAAACCAAGCAATGAAGCTGATTTGCTGGCCCTGGGTGCCGAGCCAATACGCCATCACGCCGATCTAAGCGGCCACGCGGCCGACCATCGCGGCCGGTGCGGCATGATCGAGGTCGGCCGATCGCGGAAGCGCTGGATGAATGCTGCAAGTTCGATTGCCGCGTGTCCGGGCGTGTCCGAACTGCCCCGCGCCGTCGTTCGCGGCACGTTCTACCCACAGTCGCCGCGTAACTCAGCCAGGACATTGAAAAGTCCTAGGCAAATGGTGCTGCTGGAGGGGATTGAACTCTCGACCTCTCCCTTACCAAGGGAGTGCTCTACCACTGAGCTACAGCAGCGCTATGGGGCGGTTCGTAGCCGCTGGGCGGACGCCATGCAAGGCATACGCTTAGATCGGGGGTCGCGGCTGGTCCCCCAGCATGCGGCTCAGCGCCGGCTCGATCGCGGCCGCCATCGCCGCGGCGGTGGCGGCGTCCGGATGCAGCGGGGGGTCGGGCGGCGTCAGACGCGGGTCGAGAAATTTGCTCGGGTCGACCTTGCCGTCGCGGAGGAACAGCGGCGACAGATCGATGAACGTCGCGTCGCGCCCGTCGCGGTAGCGGGCCGCCAGGGCACGGTTCAGCGCCGCCGTGTTCTGGTCCACCCAGGCGTTGCGGATGCTCGGCAGCACCCCGATCAGCAGCACGCGCACGCCGTGCAGGCGCGCATGCAGGGCGGCGACGATCTTCTCCACTGCCGGCTCGGTCTCCGCCTCCGGCCACCGCAGGCGGCCGAAATTATTGGCGCCGATCAGCACCACCGCGGCTTTGGGATGAATGCCGTCGGCCTCGCCATGCTCGATCCGCCAGAGCAGATGCGCGGTGGTGTCGCCCTTGAAGCCGAGATTGACCGCGTGCCGGGCGCCGTAGAAATGCGCCCAAACCGGCGCGAAATTGCGCCAGGGCTCGGGGCCGGCGAGCTCGAAATCCTGCGTGATGCTGTCGCCGTACCACACGAGGTCCACCGGTCCGCGCCGCAGCTCGGCCGCCTTTTCCGCCAGCCGTGTCCGCCACCAGGGCAGGTCGGTGCGTGACAGCGGAACACCGGCCAATGGAGCCGCTGCGCCGAGGCACAGCAAGACAGGAAGTAGGTTCTTTTTTGAAAAAAAGAACCAAAAAACTTTTGTCTGTTTGGTTTCGCGCATGCAGAAGCTGCTTTTCTTCTCAAGCGCCGTGAGGCTCAATATAAGCTTTTTGCTTCTTTTTTTCAAAAAAAGAAGACCTTCTTCTCAAACCAGGAAAAACCAAGCCGCACTGCCGGCGCCCGCCGCCAGGCAGTAATACGCGAACGGATCCAGCGACCAGCTATCGTGATTGCGAAAATACCGCATCAGAAACGCCGTGCTGGCCAGCGCCACCACCGCTGCCACACCGGCTGCGGCCAGGTCGATCTTCAGCGTGCCCGGCGGCACGCCGCCATGCAGCAGCTTGGGCACTTCCTTCAGGCTGGCGGCCAGAATGATCGGCGTGGCGATCAGAAACGAAAACCGCGCCGACGCCGCATGGTCGATGCCGCGCAGCAGACCGCCGACGATCGTGGCCCCGCTGCGCGAGACGCCGGGCAGTAGCGCCAGGCTCTGCCACAGGCCGATGAAGGCCGCGTCCCACACCGAAAAGCTGGCCAGCGGCCGGGCACCGGCCTCTACCGGGCGGCCGCGGAGGCGTTCGCCCAGCAGCAGCAGAAAGCCGTTGGCAACCAGGAACAAGGCCGCGATTTTCGGCGCGCCGAACAAGTTCCGCAATAGATGTTCGAGCCCAAGGCCGATCAGCCCGGCTGGCACGGTCGCGACCGCCAGCAGCAGCAGGATATAGCGGCTTTCGCGATTGCTGTGCGCATCCAGCGTGCCGAGCACGCCGCGCCCAAGCGTCCACCAGTCACGCCAGAAATACAGCAGCAGCGCCGCCGCGGTGCCGAGATGCAGCAACACCAGGAATGGCAGGAACGTGCCGCCATACAGGTCGATCGGCCACCCTAGCAGCTTGGGCAAAATCACCGCGTGGCCCAGCGAGCTGACGGGGAATAGCTCGGTCGCGCCCTGGAGCACGGCAATGATGAGCGCTTGCAGGTAGGTCATGCGGCTGCCCTTAGCAGGGTGGGCCGATTCGGCAAGGAAGCTGGGTCTTATTTTTCTAAAAAAGAAGCAAAAAACTTTTGCGCGTGTGGTGCCGCGCGTATCGATTTCCGCGATGAAATCCAGATGTGTCCCACCAATCCCTATTTGAGCTGACTGTCCTTGTTGCCCCGGCGGTTCAGGCCACCCGGCACCGGACGGCGATCGAGCGCGGATTGGCAGGGCACGCAGGTGCGGGCGCCAGGAACCGCGGCGCGGCGGGCGGGGGGAATCTCGTCGCCGCATTCCAGGCAGTGCGTCTCGCCCTCACCGGTCGGCAGGCGCGCCCGCGCGGTCATCACCGCATCCCTGATCGTATCGTCGATCTGGTCCTGCACGGCGCCATCGGGCGCCCATCCATTGGCCATGACTGCACTCCGAGAACTACGAATAAAGGCATGTATATTTTAAAAAAAGAACAAAGACCTCTTGTTCTGGTGCGGTTGAGGCGGTTGACGATGTTCGCCACCGGTTCTCTTCTTCTTACGCGCCGATAGGCTCAATATAAGGTTCTTGCGTCTTTTTCAAAAAAGAAAATTTCCTTGCTTACCCTAAAACCGCCTGCCGCGCCTTGAACGCCAACCCGGAATAATCGCTGAACACACCGTCGATGCCTGTCTTATAAAGCGCACGGAGCAGAAACCCGATATCGCCCGTCTCGCGGGGAAAATCGGGTGCAGTCGGATCGCCGATTTGCAGCGACTTCGGCAGAAAGAAATTTTCGCGGCGGGCGGTCCAGCTATGCACCGCCAGGCCCGCGTCGTGAGCGGTGGCGACGAGACCCGTCGGCACGGGTTTCGGTAGCGCTTTCAGATCAAGCACCATGTCCTGGTTCGGGCCAATCGCGTCGGCGTAAGCGCGCACGTCGCGGAGCCCGCCGGGCGTTGCCATGGCGGCGTAGGTCATATGCGGAAGATCAACGGGACCGCCCTCGTCATCCATCAATTGCACGCGCGGCGCGGAGGAGAGTTGGGCGAAGTCTTTCAGCGCACCGACTTCGAAACATTGCACGAAGACCGGCGCGGTGCGGGAGTCGAGGTCGTTGATTTTGAGCAGGTGCGCTAGGCGGTGTTGCAGCGGCAAGCCGATCGAGGCGAAGTAGGTGGGGTGCTTCATTTCGGGATACGTGCCGATGATGCGGCCGGTGCGCTTGCTGCCGGCGCGGGCGATGTCGATCACTTCCTGATAGGTCAGGATCGGCGCCAGCCCGTCATATTTGGCGCTGCCGGGGCGCAATTGCGGCAAGCGCTCGCGGCAGCGCAGCGTCTTCAACTCGGCGAGCGTGAAATCCTCGGTGAACCAGCCGGTGATGCTCTGCCCGTCGATGATCTTGGTGGCGCGTCGGGCGGCGAATTCGGGATGTGCGGCGACGTTCGTGGTGCCGCCGATTTCGTTTTCGTGCCGTGCCACCAGATGCCCGTCCTTGGTCGGCACCAGATCGGGTTCGATGAAGTCCGCGCCTTCATCGATGGCGAGTTCATACGCGAGGCGGGATTCTTCGGGGCGCTCACCGCTGCAGCCGCGATGCGCGATGACGAGCGGGCGCTTGGACGCGGACGCGGCGTGCGCGGCGGTGCCGGTCATGGATAGGGTCATGGCGGCGATGGTCGCGCGTCTTGTCAGCAAAGTGGGGCTCGCCGAAGAAGAAAGGAAGTATGTTCTTTTTTGAAAAAAAGAACCAAAAAACTTTTGCTACTTGGCATACGCGGCCTATTTCGAAATTGACCGCGTACGCCAACGAACAAAAGTTTTTTGCTTCTTTTTTTCAAAAAATAACTCTTCCTTCCTTACTCCCGATACCCCGGATTAACCCGATCCAGCTTGCGCAACAGCGCCGGCCAGACCAGCCGGTTGGCCACCACCGAAACCCCGCCGGCGCGCGAGAGCTCCACGTTCTTCTCGATCACCTCGGGCGCCGTGGGATAATCATCGTGCCCCAATATGCGCGTGCGCACCTGCATCGTGCAGGCGCGTTCGAGGAAATACATGCGCACGAACGCCTCGGCGCAGGTGGTGCCGACCGTCAACGTGCCATGGTTGCGCAGCAGCATGACGTTCTTGCTGCCGAGGTCGGCCTGTAGCCGCGGCCGCTCGTCATGGTCCAGCGCCACGCCTTCGTAATCATGATACGCGAGGTCATCGATGACCAGTTGCGCGGTCTGGTTCAGCGGCTGCAAGCCCTCGCGGCTGGTGGCGACCGCGGTGCCGTCCGGCGTGTGCACATGGATGACGCAGCCCGCGTCGTCACGCACCTCATGGATCGCCGAGTGGATGGTGAAGCCGGCCGGGTTCACGGGATACGGGCTTTCGCTGACCGGCAGCCCGTCCATGCCCACTTTCACCAGCGCGCTGGCGGTCATTTCCTCGAACATCATCCCGTACGGGTTGATCAGGAAATGGTGCTCGGGGCCCGGGATGCGCGCCGAGACATGGGTGAACACCAGGTCGTCCCACCCGTACAGCGCAATCAGCCGGTAGGTCGCCGCGAGATCGACGCGAATGGCGTGTTCCGCATCGGAAATAACCGTCGTGAGATTATGATCCATCGGGCGCTCCTCCTGTGCCGCGACTATGCACGAAACGCGGACCTTCCCCAAACGCGCAAGAAAAGAAGCAGACTAATTTTTGAAAAAAGAAGTAAAAACTTTTGCGCCTTAAGGGACTTGCTGCGGCGGCCGTGGCTCCCTTCATGGGTGCGTCATGGCATCAGCACAGACGATACTTTTGATTGGCGCGTCGCGCGGGCTCGGGTTGGGGCTCGCCGGCGAGTATCTGCACCGCGGCTGGAACGTGATCGCGACCGCGCGCGATCCGGCGAAGGCCACGGAGCTCAACGCCCTGAAGCTGCGCGTGGCGCCGTTCGACGTCACCGATCCCAAAGCGCCGGCTGCGCTGATCGCGTCCCTCGGGGAGACGAAGGTCGACGTGCTGTTTGTCGTGGCCGGCCAGTTCAGCCACAGCGGCCCGATCCATACGGTGCCCCCGGAGGTGGCTTCGCAGGAATTCCTCACCAACAGCGTCGCCCCGCCGGTGGTAGCCGAAGCGTTGCTGCCGCTGCTGACGCCGGCGGCCCCGATCGTGCTGATGACGAGCCGGCTCGGCAGCCTGGCGAACAGTCAGGGGGGCACCGAACTCTACAGCGCCAGCAAGGCGGCGCTGAACATGCTCGCCATCGGTTTCGCCAAGCGGCACCCGGATCGCCGCGTGTTGCTGATGCATCCGGGCTGGGTGCAGACCGACATGGGCGGCAAGAACGCGCCGCTGGACGTGCCCACCAGCGTCCGCGGCATGGCCGATGTGATCGCCGCCCAGGGTGGCGGCACCGGCATCGCTTATGTCGACTACGCCGGCACCCCGATTGCTTGGTGATCAGACGGTAAGCTTCGCCCGCAAATCTGCGCGCGCTGCCGCGTCTATCCCGATCGCCTGTCCCAGGTAGGCATCCAGCGAACCATAGGCGCCGTCGATGGCGCTGAACGCCGCGACCAGCAGCGGCGCGTGCGCGGACAGCAGCGTGTCCTTCACATCCGGCGGGAGGTCGAAATTCGTGGCGATTTCACGCCGCCATAGCCGGTTGGTGGCCAGGTAGTCGGCCAGCACATCGTCCCACCCCACGCCCAGCGTGGTCAGCAACAAGGCGGCGCCGAACCCGGTGCGGTCCTTGCCCGCCGAGCAATGGAACAGCAGCGGCGTCTCCCCTGCACTGAGCAGCGCGAACAGCGCGCGATATTTGTCGGCACTCTGCAGGGCGTAAGCTTGGTAGGCCTCGCGCAGCAGCTCAAACATCTCGGTGGGCGAGACGTGCCCGGCCGCCACGCCGGTGCGCACGATGTCCTTCAGGCTGGCGCCGACCGAAGGCTCGATCGGCAGTTTTTCATGCCGCGCGCCCGGCAGTTCCACCGGATTGGCGGCGCTTTCGCGCACGCCGCGCAGGTCGCATACGGTGCGTATTCCCAGCGCGGCGATGGCTGCCTGGTCCGCGTCCGAAAGCCGCACCAGCGCGGGCGCGCGGAACACCATGCCGGTGCGCACGTGGCGGCCGTCGGTCGTGGGCCAGCCGCCGATATCCCGCAGGTTCGACGCGTTTTCGAGCTTGATGGAGGTCGGCAAACCAGTCGGCATGGGGCGCATACACCACAGCGTACGCCGGGGGCCAAGAGACCACGACGTGGCACCGCGACGCCACTCGATGGCCCGATGAATTTCCGGTCTTCCGACCGGGTGGCGTCATTCGACATGAATGACAGTCCATCTTGATTTTCACCTATCCAAGCGGCACGGCAGCCGCCTACGTGATTGGGAGCCGCGGCGAAGCAATGACGGAATAGTCAAACTCTGTTGGCACTACGCAACATCCTCGCGCCGATCGCGCACCTTCACATAGGCCAGCGCCGCATGCTCGTCGCAATAGGGCTTGCCGGCGATCGCGCCGACGTCGCAGAAGCGGAAGCTGCGGGTGCCGGGCTCGCCGATCGGCCAGCAGCATGGGGTGACGCGGGCGCCTGGGCGGGGCAGGCAGACCGCGCGTAGCACCGGCATCGGCCGTTCAACCGGGCGGGGCGGTTCGGCGGGCATCGGCGTCAGTGCCGCCGGCAATGTCGGCAATGTTGGCCCATGCACGCGGCGCGGCTGGCGGCTGCGCGCGGAGCGTTCGCCGTCGCGCCGGATTGGCGACGGGCGCGACGCGAGATTCAGCCGATGCGCCTTGCCGACCACGGCATTCTTTGAAATCCCCATCCGGCGGCCGATCTCGGCCGTTGATAGCCCCTCCGCCCACAAGGCGCGGAGTTTTCCAATGGTTTCCTCGTTCCACTCCATATTGGGCTCCCCACCTGTGCTGACCACTAGATGATGTGATGAGCCTAAGCGGGACTATGTTCAAAGCTCAAGGGGTGATCAGCAGAAAATTGTGGAAAACTCCCGCCGGACCACAAAATGTTGTGTCGGCGGAAAATGACCGCACGGGCGGGCGCGACACCGCCGGGATGATATAAGTGGTCAAGCCAGGATCGCGGGGCGCGCGATGGCAGGTGATGGAGGGGATGATTGCCTGTCGATTTCGACCGGCCATTGCTGCGGCGCGCGCTGTCGTTGTGCGTTGTGGCGGGGCTGCATGCGCTGCTGATCGTGCTGGTGCTGACGCAATCCACGATGGTGGCGCATCTGATGCCCCGCGTGTTTGTCAGCATGCGGATTCTGCCCACACACACGCCGCCGAAACCGCCGCCAGCCTTGACGCCTACATTGAAGGTTCCCGACCTCGCGCCACTGCCGGTGCCGGACATCGTGGTGGCGCAGACGGCCGCGCCCGTGTCGCCGCGCCCGGTGACGCGGGTGACGCCACGGGCGCCTTCGGTGTCGCATTTCGGGCCGGCGACCGACGATATGGGCCTGGGCGTGGATGTGGCAGCCAGCGCCGGCGGCGGCGCGCGCGGGCGCGGCAGTTTGGGCGCGTTTCAGGCGGCGGTGAAACGCGCCGTGCTGGCGCGGCGGGTGCAGCCCACATTGGCCTGGGACCGGCGGAATACGTGCGTGGTGAATTATACTGTTTCGGTGGCGCCGGACGGGTCGCTGGCAGGGCTGCATATCGACCCGTGCGGGGTGCCGGAAATCAATGCGGCGGCGGAAGCGGCTATCCGTGCCGCGGCGCCGTTTCCGCCGCCGCCGGATCTTGGCGGGGCGCGCACGGACGTGCATGGGACGATGATCTTTCATCCGTAAGAAGAAAGGATGTTCTTTTTTGAAAAAAAGAACCAAAAAACTTTTGCCCTATTGGATCCGCGCGAGGTCGCCGGGCGATGCGTCATGTGGTGAGAGCGCAAGAGCAAAAGTTTTTTGCTTCTTTTTTTCAAAAAATAAGACCTTTCTTTTGTTTCTGCTCCCACTATCCGGCTGCGTCATCCACCACGTGCAGCCCTACCGCCCCGAAACATTCGCCGCACCGGACACTGCGGACGCCGCCGCGTCCAGCACCAATTGTTTCGAGGCCTCCAGCACCGCCGAGCACCTGGCTTGCGCGCAGCCGGCGCTGGCCGCGGCGAACCGCGCGCTGACGGAGACATTGCAGGCGCGGCTGCGCACGTCCGATCCGTTCGGGCGGGACGTGCTGCTGGCGGTGCAGCGCAATTGGCTGCTGGGCCTGCCGGATGCGTGCCATTTGCCGGCCACGCCGGAAACCGCGTCGCCGAATGCGATCGCGTGTCTGGGCGACCAATTCAAGCGGCAAACGGCTTTGTTGGCAGCGTGGCAGGTGGAAGCGACACCGGGACCTGCGATGGCGCAATATGTTCATTTCAAGATCGCGGCGGGTGCTGGTGCATTGAACCCGGCGTTTTGCGCGCGCCTGGCAGGCGATGTGAACGCGGCGCTGGCGCAGACCGGCAGTGCCGATCCGGCCGCGATCGCCGGCGCGCACGAAATCGCCGGCACGCACGGGCCGGACAGCGGCGACGTAGCCGGGCAGACCGTGCGGGTGGATGCGCGGCTGGCCAATGCGTTTGGCGGGTTCGCACGGCGGGCGCGTGGCGTCGCCATCGTCGGTGCGCCGCCGGTGCTGGACAGTCTGTCGCTTGGCAAATTGCTGCAAGCCACGGCGGAGAATCAGGGCGCGCGGTTCTCCGCCTATGCGTCACAGACCGGCGATTACGGTGCCGCGGATGTGTTCACCTATCAAGGGCGCAGCGTGGCGCTGCTGGAGGATGCGTGGGGGTTCGACGCGCCGGCGGCGCCGGGCGAGTTCGCGCATGCCGGCGCGTGGGACCTTACCGGCGGCAGAGCCACGCCGCTCTGCCTGTTCGAGACATTCCAGATGCCGGCCGAAGGCGGCGGGTTCGATGCGATGACCGCGCTCGCGGCCTGGCGCGACGCGTTGGCGCAGGTGCGGGACAGTGCAGCACCGCCGCTCGGCGTGAGCTTCCTGCGCGATCAGGGACAGATCCGGGCCGAAACGGATTGGCTGTTGCTGCACATGCCGCTGGTGGTCAGCGAGCAGGCGCGGCGCGGCGGCTGGGTGCCCTGGCTGCGGCTGCGGCACGATGCGGCGCTGGACGCGCTGTTCGCCTGGGCGCAGCGCGATCCCGCCCACAAGATACTGTTCGATCGGGTGTTTGCGCTGTTGAAGCCGGCCGCGCAGGACCTGGTGCGCGGCTATCAGCAGTTGGAAGCGCTTGATGCAGCTGAAGCAAAGGCGGCCGCCGGCCTCGCGGTGATGGAGCTGCTGTATAGCGCGACCGTAACGGTAGCCCCCGACCTCGGCGCCGACCTGCAAGCGCCCGCGAGTGCCGTTGGCCGGGCCCCCCGCTACCCGATCCTGGCTGCTCCCCAGTGAAACGAGTTCTAAACTGGCAAAAGTTTTTTGCTTCTTTTTTTCAAAAAAGAAGCATCTTCTTTTCTGAAGAAAAGAAGCAAAAGATTTTTGCCCGTTGGCCGGCATCGGCTTTCGTGCCGGACGTCAAACTGCTTGGTTGCGGAGATAGAACATGAGGCGGGTTGGTTTCGCGGTATTGGTTTTGGCGCCTGGCTTGGCCTGGGCAGCTTCGAACACTTATTGGGGCGTTACGGTAAAGGATCCCTATCGCTGGCTGGAGAACGGCGCCGACCCGAAAGTGCACGCCTGGAGCGTGGCGCAGGATGCCCGGGCGCGGTCCTATCTGGATGCGCTGCCGTTGCGCCGGCAGATCCATGACCGGCTGTTGTCCATGCTGAGCAAGAACTCGCCGTCCTATGCTGGCCTCACGCCCGCCGGCGGCAAGATTTTCGCCATCTACACGCAGCCGCCGAAACAGCAGCCGATGATTGCGATCCTGGGTCCGGACGCGGATCCGGCGACCGCCCGCGTGATCGTCAACCCGAACGAACTGAACCCGAAAGGCACCACCGCCATCGACTGGTTCGTGCCCTCGCCGGACGGCACTAAAGTCGCCGTGTCCCTGTCCGACAACGGCAGCGAGGACGGCACGCTGCATATTTTCGATGTCGCCACCGGCAAGGATAGCGGCCTGCGCATTCCGTTCGTGCAATTCCCCACCGGCGGCGGTTCGGTCGCGTGGCGCCACGACAGCAGCGGCTTCTGGTATACGCGCTACCCCGGCGCCGGCGCCCCGCCCGACCGCGCGCATTTTTACCAGCAGGTCTATTACCACCATCTCGGCGACGACCCGGCGCGCGATGCTTACGTCGCCGGCCGCGATTTCCCGAAGGTCGCCGAAATCGCGCTGGATGGGCGGCAAAGTCCCGGCCCGGTGATGATGTCGGTGGCGAATGGAGACGGCGGCGAATTCGCCCATTACATCATCGGCACGGATGGCGCCGTGCGTCAGGTCACGCACTTCGCCGATAAGGTGATCGCCGCGCAAATCGGCCCCGATGGTGCCACGTATCTGATTTCGCGCGCGGGGGCGCCGCACGGTAAGCTGCTGCGCCTGCCCGCCGGCGACACGGTTCTGGCGCATGCGAAAACGCTGGTGCCGGAAGGCGACGGCGTGCTGGAAGGCGGCGGCGAATTCGGCGGCGCCGCGGTCGCGATCACGGATCGCGCGCTTTATCTGCGCGAACTGGTTGGCGGCCCGTCCCGTGTTGCCGCCTACACGCTTGCCGGCAAGGCGCTGCCCGACCTGCCGGTGCCGCCGGTGGCCGCGGTGCATGAAGTGGTGCCCGTGGGCGGCGGCGCGCTGCTCTATTCGGTGGAAACCTATCTGCGCCCGCCTTATTTTGAACGTTACGATGGCGCCACCGGGAAGGCGACCGAAAGCAAGCTGGCCGAAAAGGCGGCGGAGAATTTCGATGATGCCGCCGTCACCCGCGTGTTCGCCACGTCGAAGGACGGCACCAAAATCCCGCTGAATATCATTGCGCTGAACGCCGCGAAGCAAGACGGCAGTAATCCCACGCTGCTCTACGGCTATGGCGGCTACAATATCAGCGAAACGCCCGCCTTCCTGGGCGCGCGCGGCCGTCTGTGGCTCGACGGCCGCGGCGTGTTCGCCGTCGCCAGCCTGCGCGGCGGCGGCGAATATGGCGAGGCCTGGCACGCGCAGGGCGCGCTGACGCACAAACAGAATGTTTTCGACGATTTCTATGCCTGTGCCGAATATTTGCTGAACGCGCACTGGACGTCGGTGCCGCACCTCGCGGCCCTCGGCGGCAGCAATGGCGGCCTGTTGATGGGTGCGACGATCACGCAGCACCCGAGCAGCTTCAAGGCGGTCGTCTCGCTGGTCGGCATTTACGACATGCTGCGCGTGGAGCTGGACCCGAACGGCGCCTTCAACACCACCGAATTCGGCAGCGTGAAGGACCCGGCGCAATTCCGCGCGCTCTACGCCTACTCGCCGTATCACCATGTGGTGCCGGGCACGAAATACCCCGCGATCTTCATGGCCACCGGCGAGCATGACGGCCGCGTCAACCCGATGCATTCGCGCAAAATGATCGCCGCCCTCCAGGCCGCCGACAGCTCCGGCCTGCCGGTGTTGCTCAGCATCAACAGCCATGCCGGCCACGGGATCGGGAGTGCGCTGTCCATCCGCGTGGATCAGTTGGCGGATTGGGAGGCGTTTTTGTTTGATCAACTGGGGATGACGTTGAAGTGACGCCGTGGCTGCCGAGAGCGCCGCAAGGCCGGCTGATCATCGCGCAGGAGGGCGCTCGGCTTGCCCATTGAACCGGCGGCCATGATGCGGCTAGAAACACGCGCTTTACGAAGCGAGGCCAGCTTTGGCGGCCAGCGGCGCTTTGCCTGCCCGCTGTCCACTGCTGATCACGCTATTGGACGACACCGGCGCCGGATTAGCACAGCGGTAGTGCAGCGGTTTTGTAAACCGAAGGTCGGGGGTTCGATCCCCTCATCCGGCACCAATGAAAACAATGAACTATGGCTAAACGCTCGGCAGAGCGAGATTTCCGTTGGCATGCCGTTGCTATGTATTTGCGCAGCGACGCAGCCGCCCGGACCCAGCTATTGATTCGACGATCCGAGCCGGAATCGTGGAAAGTAAACCTGATTTGGCGCCGATTCCGAGCGGCGCCGAACGTCATCAACAACAACGAGATTGGGCGCGAATGCGGCGCCTGAGTGAGTCAGGTCTGTGTTGTGGGCTACCCTGCCGGGACTGCGTCCGTTTTGGGCCCTGCGTGGCGGCCTATACCAATCTGTGTTGGCATCGACTCTTCGAAGCTAAACCGGCGTCCGCAGCGCCGGATCAAACGCCACATCGCGCGGCCGCGCCAGCAAACTCTCCCCACCGTCGAGCACCAGGATCTGGCCGTTCAGCGAGGGAGTCGCCAGCGTAAACAACACCGCCCGCGCCAGCTCCTCCGGCGTCGAACTCCGCCCCAGCGGCGGCGCGGTCCAGGCGCGCTCGAAGCCGGCTTCGGTCTGTTTGCCGCTGATCAGCGTGATGCCGGGGGCTACGCCGTTGACGCGGATGCGCGGATACCAGGCTTGCGCCATGGTGCGGGTGGCGCCGGCCATGGCGATTTTCGTCAGCGTGTAGGTGAAAAAATCCGGGTTCAGCGCGGTGACTTTGTGGTCCAGCAGGTTGACGATCGCGCCGGGCGCATCGCCTAACGCCGCTGCAAATTGCTGGGCCAGCTTCAAAGGCGCGGCCAGGTTCGGCCGGAGGTGATAGTCGAGGTCGTCCAGCGTGAAACTATCCGCCGTGTCGTAGCGGAACACCGCCGCGTTGTTGATCAGCACGCGCACCTGGCCCAGCCGCGCCGTGCAGTCCGCCAGCAATGAGTCCGCAGCGCCTGGCGCGGAAAAATCCGCCTGCAACGCCGCCGCGGGATGGCCGCGCGCCGCGAGTTCGGCGACCAACGCCTCCGCCGGCGCCGCCGCGGCGTGGTAATGAATGCCGACCGCATAGCCGTCCGCCGCCAGCGCGCGCACGATGGCGGCACCGATCCGCTGCGCCCCGCCGGTCACCAGCGCCACGCCTTTTTCGCTCACGGGCGCACGCGAAACAGCTCCACGCCGGCGGCATCCGCCTCATTGAAAATGTCCGGCTTCTCCACCGAAACCCGGCAGGCACCCACCGCGGGGATCGCGAAGCAGAGCGCCACCAGCTCCTCGGCCAGCGTCTCCAGGAGGTCGGTATGCGGGCGCGCCGGCCAGGCGCGCACGGCGTCGCGCACACCGTCATAGTCGATGAACGGTGCCGCACCTTCGGCCGGCGCCAGCATTTCCACGTTGACGATCAGCCGGGTCGGCCGTTCGTCATGCCGCTCCCACGGATGCAGCCCCAGCTTCGCCTCGGTATGCAGGCCGCGCAGGAAAACCCTGATATGGCTGCGATACGGGTCCCAGGCTGGCGCTGTCATCAGCGCCGCGCCGGGGTCAAAACCCGTTGAAGCCGACGGCCGGGTTCGGCGTGCCGGGATTGGCGGGTGGCCGCGCAACCTGTGCCGCCACGTTGGTGGCGTGCAGCGTCGGGCGGCCATGGCGGCCGGCCGGGCGCGCCGGCGCGGTGGCGGCGGCGACCACATGCGGCGCCGACGCGCCGATGAAGCTGCGCATCGACAGCAGCAGGAAGGTAATGTCGTTACGGTTTGCCTCGATTGCGGCATCGATCGGCGTCTGGCCCAGCACGTTCTTGGCTTCCAACTGTGCGCCGCGGTTCACCGCGTCGCGCGCCGCGGCCGCGTCGCCACGGTTGATGGCGTCGAACAGCGCGTCGTTGGGCGACATTTCGGCCGCGTTCTTGGTGGCTGGGGCTGCCTCGCCGCTGGAGACCGCGCCGGGGATCGCGGGCGGCGGCGCCTTGGCGTTCATTTCTTTTATCTGCTCGGCGCGCTTGGCGCGCTCCTCGGCGTCGGCCTGCGCGGCCGCCTGCTGCTCGGCCTGGGTTTCGGCGAACGCGGGCGCCACGGCGAGCGTCACATACAGCGCGGCAAGGGCGGTCACGATTGGGCGCATGGCATCACCGTTTCTTATGATCGGTGCGCTATAGCAGAGGGGCGGCTTGAGTGGAAATGGCGGCCCAGGGAAGAAGAAAGGGTTCTTTTTTGAAAAAAAGAACCAAGAAACTTTTGCTCCTTGGCACACGCGGCCCACTGCGACATCCGCTGCGTGTGCCAAAGCGCAAAAGTTTTTTGGTTCTTTTGTTCAAAAAAGAACAGTTTCTTCCTTCCTTCAGGAACCGCCCGTGTCCCTCGGCTCACTCCCCACGCTGCTGCTGCTGCCCCCCCTGAACATGATGCTCGCCGCCACCGCCGGCGCGATACTGGGCCGCCGCCGCTTCGGCCGCCCGCTGCTGGCGGTGGGCCTCGGCGGCCTGTGGCTGCTGTCGCTGCCGGTGGTGGGCGGCAGCCTGCTGCGCCTGTCCGAAATCGGCCTGGCCCACCCGCCGCCGCCGGGCGCCAAACCCGGTGCCATCGTGATCCTCAGCGGCGACCAGCAGCCGGCCCGCACGGCGACGGGCCGCGTCTGGCATGTCGGCCCGCTGACGCTCGAGCGCGAACAGGCCGGCGCCGCGCTCGCACGCTCCACCGGCCTGCCGGTCCTGGTCACCGGCGGTGCGCTGCATGACTGGGAGCCGACTTTGGCCTCCGTCATGGCCGGCAGCATGGCGAATGATTTCGGCGTCACGGTGCGCTGGCAGGAGCCCGCGTCGCAGGACACGTGGGAGAATGCGCGGGACAGCGCCGCCATTCTGCACGCAGCCGGCATTACCAGCGTGTATCTGGTTACCCACGCTTGGCACATGAATCGCGGCCTGCTGGCCTTCCGCCGCGCCGGCCTCGAGGCGGTGCCTGTCCCGGTGCTGCTCGACGACGTGCCGGATTTCCACCCCGGCGGCTTCCTGCCGTCCTTGCGCGGGTGGCAGGAGAGTTATTTTGCCATCCATGAACTGATCGGCTGGGCCGTGTATGCGCTCCGGCGCTGAACCGCCGATCACCGCATATCGGCGGCTGGAGACAGTGCCGGCGGACGCCATGGCGCTATTCGGCACGGGCCTGAATGACACGCCGGCATGGTATCGAACCGTCGCAGACGCGGCGATCCCGCCCGGTGCGGCGGCCTGCTTCCTGGTCGTCGGCGCGCCTCCCATCGCCGTGTTGCCGATGCTGCGTCTGCTTGGCGGTGCCGCGGCCCTGACCACGCCGTATACGTGCCGCTGGACGCCGCTGACCGGCGCGTCCGGCGGCGACGCCATGTGGTACCTGATCGGCCGCGCACTCGGAGGCTGGTGCCGCCCCTACGCGACAACCCGACTGGACGCGCTGGATCTCGACGATCCGTGCTGGGTCCCGCTTTGCGCCGGCATCCGGGCGGGCGGCCTGGTGCCGCTGCGCTTCGCGCATTTCGGCAATTGGCATATCTGCGTGGCTGGGCTGGACTGGGAGGCGTACCTGGCTGCACGCCCCGGCGCGCTGCGCGCCACATTGCGCCGCCGCGGCGCCCGCTTGCACGACGCCGGTGCAGCGCTACGTGTGGTGACGGGTGGCGAAGGCCTGCCCGAGGCGATGGCGGCCTATGATTGGGTATATCAGCGCAGTTGGAAGGGCGCCGAACCTTATCCCGACTTCAACCCGGCGCTGATGCGCGCCTGCGCCGCCGATGGCACATTGCGTCTTGGTCTGCTGGAGCAAGGCGGGGAGACACTGGCAGCGCAGTTCTGGGTGGTGCGGGACCGCACGGCCACGGTGCTGAAGCTGGCGCATGATGTGGCGCATGATGGCGCATCACCGGGGACCGTGCTGACCGGCATGATGATCCGGCATATGTTGGAGCAGGATCGCGTACGGGCGCTGGATTTCGGCCGCGGCGACGATGAGTATAAGAAGGATTGGACCGGCACGCGGCGGCAGCGGAGCGGACTTCTGCTGGCGAATCCGCGGCGCCTCGGTGGGTTGATTGAGATTGCAAAGAACGCCTTGAAGAAGGCCAGGAGCAGGTTGTGAATAAGATCGTCGCCCCGCCGCCGAACAGCCTCCGCCAGGGCCCCAACGCCAGCGGCCGCTTCGGCGACTATGGCGGCCGGTTCGTGGCCGAAACCCTGATGCCGCTCATCCTCGAACTGGAGACCGCCTGGGAAGCCGCCAAGGCCGACCCCAGCTTCCAGGCCGAGCTCGACATCTATCTGAAAAACTATGTCGGCCGCCCGAGCCCGCTGTGGTTCGCCCGCCGCCTCACCGCCCATTTCGGTGGCGCGAAAATCTACTTCAAGCGCGAGGAACTGAACCACACCGGCGCCCACAAGGTGAATTCCTGCATGGGCCAGATCCTGCTCGCGCAGCGCATGGGCAAAACCCGCATCATTGCCGAAACCGGCGCCGGCCAGCATGGCGTCGCCACCGCCACGGTCTGCGCGCTGATGGGCCTGCCCTGCGTGATCTACATGGGCGCCGTCGATGTCGAGCGGCAGCAGCCCAACGTATTCCGCATGAAGCTGCTCGGCGCCGAAGTGGTGCCCGTGTCCTCCGGCGCCGGCACGTTGAAGGACGCGATGAACGATGCGATGCGCGACTGGGTCGCCAATGTGCAGGACACGTATTATCTGATCGGCACCGTCGCCGGCCCGCACCCGTATCCCGCCATGGTGCGCGATTTCCAATGCGTCATCGGCAACGAGGCGCGCGCCCAGATGCAGGCGGCCGAGGGCCGCCTGCCGGACGTGGTCGTGGCCTCCGTCGGCGGCGGCTCCAACGCCATGGGCATTTTCCATCCGTTCCTCGACGAGCCGGACGTGCGGCTGATCGGCGTCGAAGCCGCCGGCCGCGGCCTGGACACGCTCGAACACGCCGCCAGCATCGAGCGCGGCCGGCCCGGCGTGCTGCACGGCAACCGCACCTATCTGCTGCAGGATGGCGACGGCCAGATCCAGGAAGCGCACTCGATTTCCGCCGGCCTCGACTATCCCGGCATCGGCCCAGAGCATGCCTGGCTGCACGATGTCGGCCGCGCCGAATATGTCGGCATCACCGACGACGAAGCGCTCGCCGCGTTCCATCTCTGCACCCGCACCGAGGGGATCATTCCGGCATTGGAATGTGCCCACGCGCTGGCCTATATCGGCAAACTGGCGCCTACGCTCGACGCCGAGAAAATCATCCTGATGAATTTGTCGGGCCGCGGGGACAAGGATATCGCTACGGTGGCGAAACACCTGGGAGCAGCATTGTGAGCTTCGCAAGCGCCGGCGTTCAAAACTCGAACCTCGCGTCGCGTGCAGCTAAGGTAAGATTTAACACGAAGAACACAAAGGTCACAAAGATCACAAAGGATGGGCGGCGATGCTGAACCTAGCACTGTGCGTGCCGCTTCGTGAGCTTCGTGCCCTTTGTGATCTTCGTGTTAAAATGTTTCCCTCTGCCGACGCTGGGATGAAGCATCGTCGCGTATGTCGGGGCATCGTTTCAACATGATCACGGCTCTGCCGAAACATATGCTGGATGCGGCAAGACTTCTTAAGTGCCGCCAGGCTCAATATAAACTTTTTGCTTCTTTTTTTCAAAAAATAAGTGTTTTCTCATGACCCGCATCGCCCCCCGGTTCGCCGCCCTGCGCGCGCAAAACCGCGGCGCGCTCATCCCATACCTGGAAGCCTTCGACCCGGACCGTGAGACCAGCGCCGCCATCCTGCGCGGCATGCCGGCCGCCGGTGCCGACCTGATCGAAGTCGGCATGCCGTTCACCGACCCGATGGCCGATGGCCCCACCATCCAGGCCGCCGGCCGGCGTGGCCTGGATGCCGGGGCCACGCTTGCCGGCACGCTCGGGATCATCGCCGACTTCCGCCGGCACGACAACGAAACGCCCGTGATCCTGATGGGCTACCTGAACCCGCTACTCGCCTACGGCATTTCCCGCTTCTGCGACGATGCCGCCGCAGCCGGCGTCGACGGCCTGATCGTTGTCGATCTTCCGAGCGAGGAGGCTGATCTGCTGGCGCCCGACGCCGCTCGCAACGGCATCGACATCATCCGCCTGGTCGCACCCACCACATCCGATACGAGATTGCAACAGGTTCTCCGCGGCTGCTCCGGTTTCGTCTATTACGTCGCCATCACCGGCATCACCGGCACGCGCAGCGCGTCCGCCGAGGACCTCGCCGCCGCCATTCCGCGCATCCGGCGCGCGACCGACCTGCCGATCGCCATCGGTTTCGGCGTCAAAACGCCGGCGCAGGCGGCGCAAGCCGCGCGCGTCGCCGACGGCGCGGTGGTTGCCTCGGCACTGATCGAAACGCTCGCCGCGGACCTCACCGACGGTCACGCCGGCGCCCACACGGTCGAAAAAATCCTCGATCAGATCAGCGCCCTGGCGCACGCCGTACGTTCCGCCCGAAACCAGAACAGCGAGGCCGCATGAGCTGGCTCACCGAATATGTCCGCCCCCGCATCCGCACGCTGCTCGGCCAGCGCGAGGTGCCGGAAAATCTGTGGTCGCAATGTCCCGCCTGCCAGCAGATGATTTTCACCAAGGAGCTGGAGAAAAACCAGAAGGTCTGCCCGCATTGCGGCCACCATATCCGCGCCACCGCCATCGACCGGCTGGAATGGACCTTCGACGACGGCATGTACACCCGCATCGAACTGCCGCGCGTCCCGGCCGACCCGCTCGGCTTCCGCGACACTAAACGTTACGCTGACCGGCTAAAGGAAGCCCGCGCCAGAACCGGGCTGGATGACGCGTTGGTGGTCGCCCACGGCACCATTGCAGGCCGCGGCGCCGTCGTTGCCTCCATGGCGTTTGAATTCATGGGCGGCTCGATGGGTGCCGCGGTCGGTGAAGGTCTCGTCGCGGCCGCCAAACTCGCCGTGCTGCAGGACGCGCCGCTGATCGTCTACACCGCCTCCGGCGGCGCGCGCATGCAGGAAGGTGCCGTCAGCCTGATGCAAATGCCGCGCAGCACCATCGCGACGTTGATGCTGAAGGAAAGCAGGCTGCCCTTCATCGTCGTGCTGACCGACCCCACCACCGGCGGCGTCACCGCAAGCTTCGCCATGCTCGGCGACATCCATATCGCCGAACCTGGCGCGCTGATCGGCTTCGCCGGCGCGCGCGTGATCGAACAGACGGTGCGCGAAACACTGCCCGAGGGTTTCCAGCGCGCCGAATATCTGCTCGCGCACGGCATCGTCGACATGGTGGTCAAACGCACCGACATGCGCGAGACGCTGGCGCGCATCATCAGCCTGCTGCGCCCCGCGCCGGAACCGCAACCGGAACAGATCACTGAACCACAGCAAGCCGAGCTCGATGTCGCCCCCGCTTGACCACGCACCGACCCAACTGCCGTCGCTGAAAGCCGCCGACGGCGCCGGCATCATTCTGGACCGACTGCAAACGCTCTATCCCAAGCTGATCGATCTCAGCCTGGACCGTGTGCAACGCTTGCTGACCGCGCTCGGCAACCCGGAACGGCGCGTGCCGCCGGTCATCCATGTCGCCGGTACCAACGGCAAAGGCTCCACCTGCGCCTTCCTGCGTGCGATGGGGGAGGCCGCCGGTTGGCGCGTGCACGTCACCACCTCGCCGCATCTCGTGCGCCTGAACGAACGTTTTCGCCTCGCAGGCCAGCTCGTGTCCGACGCGCATTTGGAGTCCACGCTGGCCGAAATAGAGCGCGTCAATGCCGGCGCCCCGATCACCGTGTTCGAAGTGCTCGCCGCCGCGGGCTATTTGCTGTTCTCGCGGACGCCGGCGGACCTCGCCGTGGTCGAAGTCGGCCTCGGCGGCCGTTACGACGCGACCAACGTCGTGGCACAGCCCGCGGCCGCCGCTATCACCAGCATTTCGCTCGATCACCAGGAATTCCTCGGCCACACGGTCGGCCGCATCGCGTGGGAAAAAGCCGGCATCATGAAACCGGGCCGCCCGGTCATCACCGGCGCCCAATCGCCGGAAGCCCTGACGGTCCTGCGCCAATGCGCCGCCGAAACCGGCGCCATCCTGCAGGCCCGCGGCGAAGCCTGGGACATCACGCGCGACGGCGCCACGCTCCGCTTCACCGACGCGCACGGCAGCATCACGCTGCCGTCACCCTCCCTGCCCGGCGCGCACCAGCTCGACAATGTCGGCATCGCGGTCGCCGCACTGCGCGCCGCCGGCCTTATTGTGCCGGCCAGCGCCTATGACGGCGTCGCCCGCGCCGTCTGGCCCGCCCGCCTGCAACGCCTGCACGGTACTCTCGCCGCGCGCCTCAGCAACGATTTCGAGCTCTGGCTCGACGGCGGTCACAACGAGGACGCCGGCCGCGTGCTCGCCGCCCAACTCGATAGCTGGTCGGATCGCCCGATCTATCTCGTCGTCGGCATGAAGCAGACCAAGGATGCTGCCGGTTTCTTGGCCCCGCTGGTGCCGCGCGCCACTGCCATCTGGGCTGTCGCCGAACCCGGCCAACATCTCGCCGCCCCGATCGAAAACGTGCTCGCCGCCGGTGCCACGCGCGCGGGCCCCGACATCGCCGGCGCGCTGGCGCAAGTCGCCGCCCTGGCGCCGGGGCGCGTGCTGATCTGCGGGAGCTTGTACCTTGCCGGGGAGGCGTTGAAGGCGGATGGAGCTTTGCCGGTTTAGAAAGGCAAGGAAGGCCTTCTTTTTTGAAAAAAAGAATCAAAAAACTTTTGCTCTTACGCCTTTATGACGTGGCGTGTCAGGAGGCGGCGCCGACCGCGTAGGTGCCACGCTCGTGGCGGTTGCGCGAACGTCTTGAGGTATGCGGTGCCGCATGGTGCGCTTTGGCTGGCGCCGCGACAGCCCGTCCCACGGGGAGTGCAGCCGCAGGTTGCGCTGTCGCCACAATCTCCGGCTTCGGTGCGGGCGGCGGCGGCAACGCCATCTCGTCCTGCTTGACCTTCGCGTCGCTCGGGGTGATCGAGAAAAACGGGTTCGGAATAAAGCTTCCGGTGGCGGCCAGCCCGAGCAGGCAGATAACAACCAGCTTTTTCTGCGACCGCGTCTGCGCTTTCGGCGGCGCTACCATCGTCAACGGCTTGCGGCACTCCGCGCAGTTCCACAGATCATTGCTCGAAATGCGCGTAATTGTGCCCTCGCTGCCGAGCGTGCAAAAGAAAACATTGGAACAACGGCCGCGGGGAAACATGACAAATCCTGTTACGTAAGGCGTTAGGTGCGCGGGGACGCCATGGCTGTGGGACGACGAGACGCAAGCCGAAACGCACAACACGACGATACACGCATAAGATGTAGACCGCCGAAACGATCGATCTCACTGCGAACAAATACGCTCAACGCCGGACCAAATACGAGACAAATCGGTACACATTTTTGTGACGTTTCTAGGCCGCAATCCCGCTGCTGCCGAAACCAACGCTGCGGCCTGTCGATGATGCATGCGTGCTAAGCGGCGAACTGGCACCATGGCCGCCCCGGACCTTGAACCCGGACGACCGAACGCTGCGGATCGTAAGTCCCCCGAGCCGTGGATAGATGGTGCGGACCACGGGACTTGAACCCGTAAGCCATTAAAGGCGCAAGATTTTAAGTCTCGTGCGTATACCAATTCCGCCAGGTCCGCCCCGGCCACGTCACAGGCGCGACGTGTGATAGGTTAAGTGACACGGGCGGAGGACGCTAGGGGATGTTAGGGACGCGCGTGGCGATGTCTCAATTTTGAGTTTCTATAGCTAGCGGAGCCCTGGGCATTGCGGCCAAACACCTTGACGGCCGCCTTGCGCCTGCGGCGCTGATTATCGGGCCATGGGGGCCGGGAGCTGTAGACAGTCGGTTGATCCCACACGTCTGCTGACGCTCAACCGTTCGCCTCATGGACGATACTTCTTAATGGCTGGGAGGAAATTACGGCGCTGCGAGGTCATACTCCATGCGTTACGAAAAAGCGCTTACCCCGTATGGCCCTTACCATGCGGGGCGCTGCACGCGGGCGAAGAACCTCCCGCATGGCAGGGGCCATACGTGGACTTCCTATAGAACCTGGCGGTCAGCCCCGTACCCAACGTATCCTACTGTTGTCGAAACGTTCAAAATATCAACTGGTGCCGTGTGGCTGGGCCAGCACCGAGACGCGGCAGCAGGCCGGCCTCGGTCAGACTGACCAAGGCGTTTTGCACCGTTCTGCGCACCAGGCCCGTTTCTACTACCAGATCAGCAACCTTGAGGCGGCGTTCCGGGGTTGACCGGAAGCAGGCGAGGACGGTGACGGCGCTTTCCGAAAGCCGCTGCAAGGCGGCATAACGCCCGCGCAGAATGCCAATGTCAGCCAGTGCGTTTTCCAACATTCTCAGGAAAAACGAAGCCAGGCCATCGAGCTGGTAGAGCCGGGGGTCTTCGTGAAACCGGCCGCCGGAGGTCTGGTGCAGGACAGCGTAATAGAGCGGGCGATGCCGCTCGATCTGTCGGTCGATGGAGATGCACCGGATTACCTGGGCGAAGTCCGGGTCGTCGCCTTGCATCAGCGCCAGCAGGAACAGCGCGCGGCCGAGCCGGCCATTGCCATCCTGGAAGGGGTGGATCGCCAGGAAGCGGAATACGAATTCCGTCGCGACCAGCAAGGGCCAGGCATGCTCTCGAATGGCCTGATTGTACCAGTCGACCAGGTCGCGCATGGCAGCCTCGGTCTGCGGTCCGGGAGGGGTTGGGTCGAGCACGACCCAACGCTCGCCGGTGTCGTGATTGACCGAGATGACCTGGTTCGGGCTGGTCTTGTAGCCGCCGGCATGGAACCGGGCGGCCGGGTAGAAGCTGAGCAGGGTGTGGCGCAGGCCGCGGATGGTGCTCTCCGTCAACGGAAACAGCTCCGCGGCCTGGAGGTAGACGATGCCCAGAACTTCGCGGCAGCCGACGACTTCCTCGACACTCCGTTCGCGGTCCTTGGACAGCTTGTCGAGGATGGCCACCTTACTGGCGTCGAAGGCTGTGAGGTGCCCATCTTGGGAGAGGGCGGTGTCGACCCAGTCAATCTCGGCGTCGGTCAGCACGGCGTTCTCGATCCGGGTCGATGCGCCGATGGTGCTGATCAGGGCCCAGCGGTGCAGCCAGGCCGCCTCGGCGTCCGGCACGCGCGCGAGGTCCGCGGCGAGGCGGGTCACCTCGGCCTGCACCGCCTTCAGAGCCTTTTCCAGTTTCGCGCTTGGTGTGAACGACAGCAATCGGCACTCCGCCAAAAAGGGGATCATACAGAGATTCGCGTTAACGCACTACCTGTCATAGGTGCGATGTAGTGCGATATGGTGCGATCAATCCGGTCGTCGCACGTATGACCGCGTGCGTGCGCCGGCTTCGAAGGAGGCGATCGAGAGTGCGCCGAGCGCGCGATTGCCGATGCGGGGCAGGGCAGGGGGCATCAGTTCGTCAGCGGATCTATAAGAGCGCTCGCTCCGGAACCGGGGCCTGATCCGCCGAAGCACATTGGCTAAGACGGTAGCCCGCGTCCGATGCACAATCGGTGAGATACAGCGCAGACTTGCTGATATGGACGCGCAATAGATGGTCAGCGACGCACGACCGCCTGAACTCGACCGTGAGCGGATATGCGCACCGGAGTTTCGCCCCAGCGAGGAGCATCCATGTCCGTATCCGCTCAACCCCGTATTCGCACCCGGCGGCTTGCGGCTCTACCGCCGGATTGCCTGTCCCAAATCTTGCCCGAGTTCCGCCCATTCAGTCTGACCGTCCGGTCCGCGAACCCGGTCTGCGTTGTTGTCATCGCGGCTTCAGCCGGTGGCCTTGATCCCCTCCGGCACATTATCGCGGCGTTGCCAGTGCCATGTTTGGCGGCTGTCTTCGTCGTAATGCATATCGGCCCTCATCCAAGCGTGTTGCCGCATGTATTACAGAGTTGTGGCGGCCACCCGGCAACTTTCGGTTGTGATGGCGCTCTGATCGAGGCCGGGCATATCTACGTGGCACCGCCCGACCATCATATGTCTCTGGAGCCTCATCGCATCCGATTGA
>Ga0116229_10003412_pt1 | contig 26081 bp, 21 predicted proteins | sample S1TSphgellanicum_3_FD_87313 | JGI IMG/M metagenome (GOLD analysis project Ga0116229, IMG submission 87313) | Host-associated microbial communities from peat moss isolated from Minnesota, USA - S1T2_Fc - Sphagnum magellanicum MG | ecosystem: Host-associated > Plants > Peat moss > Unclassified... | reverse complement strand
TTTTCCCCCTTCTTAAAAAAAAAAAAATGAAAATTTTCTTAAAAAACTTTTGGGGGTGGAATTTTAAATTTTTATACCCTAACCCTGTGTCTGTTTTTTTGGCCCCCCCCCCCCCCCCCCCCCCCCCACCCTTTTGAGGATTTCTTGTATCAACATGTCCCCAAACTTTGTTTCATATTCAAAACCCACACTTGGCAATTTGGAATTTGGACTGTGAGACTATAAACAAGGCGTACTGAAATGCATTCAAACCCAAAAATCCCCACTTGGGTTGAACAAATAGCTTTACCACAAAAGGCTTTGTCCTAAAATAATATATTACATTTAAAATTGTATTATGAACTCATGGGATAAGAGTTTGTTGGCTTTATGAAGGATTTTGAAAATATTTTATTACATTTGTATTAATAAGAAAATTTACTCACTTACTTTTTAGTAAAATTTCACTTTCAAGTTTAAGAATTTGACATTTCTTCTAATTTTTGTTATCACATTTTGGCTTTAGGAATTTCCATGAAAGGTGTTTTGTTGTTGTGTTTTATGGGTGTATATGTGGATAAAAAAACATCTAATTTTTTTTTCATCTTGCAGTTGATAATTATGATTTTTTTTATTTGCACATGGTCCATGATTACTAATAAAAATATATAAATTTAGGCCACAAGGTGCCACCATTTTGGCCTTGAGAATGATTGTGGTCAAAGCTACAATATCTAACAAATCATAATGCAAATATGCATACCTTGGATCTTCCATGCTTTTATTTGTAATTTGATCAAAGGTGTCATACCTATTGAACACCTTTGATTCAAACACAACATCTATAACTCCAAATCATCCATTGCAACAAATAATCAAGCTTTTTACTAGAATAAGAACAATTGTGCAAAACATAAAATAAAACTTACCAAAATGAATTTGACAATTGTTGACCATATTTTTCTATGAATCGATAATTGATGACTTGATACCAACAATATAACCGATAATAACTTAACCGGGGATGCAAATTAAACAAGTGACACTTGTTGAATCGATAGTCTGCATAACATGTAGTTGGCAAAATAGGTAGTAAACATAATAGGTAACAAATTTTGAAATTTTTAATTGTTTATAACAATTTTACTAGCTAGTTTTTATTAGTTGATTGAAACAAGGAATTTTATTAGCAATCATGACTATTTTTTATAGTTTTTATTAGTTGATTAAAACAAGGTGTTTTTATCAATTAGTTATTGTTTAGGTGATTTGCACGAAGCATTTCAAAGTTCAAACTTAGAGTATAAAGGAGGGATGACAGAACATGAAAGAGATTAGATATCTACTTTCCATATTTACTTTCTAAAATCTCTAATGTACAAACTTTGATTTCTTAATACAGTTTTGTATTTCTAATACAAGTTGGAGTACTTGTTAACATTGAATATATAGTCCGAACGCAATAAAGTAGAAAAATAGTTTGTATTTGTTCATAATTTAAGAAAGGAGAATTGCATCAACTTTTCATACTTTCAAACTTTGAGATCATTTTTTTTTCCTTTCACTTGGAGAAATGAAATGATTATTCTTGGCCAACTTTGATTTCATGAAATTATTGCAAAACTAGTGCATCTCGTAGGGTTGTACATGGATTTTTAGATTTTAGATGTACTTGTTATTATTTCAGATTTTATAATTCAAGAAGGTGGGAAGTGGAAATTAATGGGCATAGAGAAAATTCTTGCTAACAACAACCAACAAACGAAATAGCAAAAAAATTGGACTTTATAAACACATTTGAAAAAATTCAAGCTTGCAAAAACACATTAATACAAAATTAAAGCTTAAATCAAACACAATGTTCATGCTAGTTAGAAAACAAGTTAACAAACATACAATGTAATATTGAGTATCGGACAAAAAAACCTAACTAAAACCCTAAACTTAACTTAAACTTTTTATTAATGTTCTTTGGTTTTAATTAATTATGACTACATGGTTGATTGCAACTTAACAATAAAAAATAATATTCATGATTTGACAACTAAATTATGGTTTAATGATGAACTTGAAGTATCTTACGAATTTTAATTATGCAACTCATGAATACATCATAATCCTAATTGTCTCAATTTGGATTTGAAATACAACATTTAAACCCTAAACATTTTTCCATTGTTTAAACCATTCTTTTCACTTTCATTTCAATATATATCTATTATATATATATTGGTAAACATAAACTTTTTTGTCACTTGCATGAAAATTTCAGTCACACAAAAAGTTGAAATTAAGTGGTTTTTCAAATTTTGGTTAAATGTATTCAATGTTTGATTTCAAACATGATTTTGTGCTTTTTCTTAAAATTTTGAAAATAAATTTTTTTGTGTAGAAATTTTGCCATGTTTGGTATCCCCAAAAAATGACATTGATTTTAAAAATATTTTCTTGAAAAAATATGCTTTCTCCAACCCCTATACCTGCTCAAAACGTGTTCCCACAATGTCTCTCTGTAGGACAGAGCCAACAAAAATGGGAGACTTTCAACACCCAGAGTGAACCAGCACACACCAGTGCACCATCAAGGATGCGTGGTTAGAAAACAAATTCTAGTCCTGGAGCTAACCATGGTGGTTAGCTCAGTTGCTTTCTGGACTGCCTGTCTACAGACATCGGACTCTGCAAACAACCCACAAGCAGGTAGTGTTTGAGAAACCAGATATCAACCCAATTGGGGTTCATCCACAACTGAGTCATAATGGGCGTCCATTGGATGGTGCACTGTTTGGTGCTGCTTCACTCCAGCCACTTTCAATGCACAATAGCCTAGTGTGATACACAGCTCTGAGTAGTTGATCTCCTGAGTACTACTCTCTCCTGAGTAGTTGATTGCACATTTTAGAACACATTAAGAACTATTTCCATGATTTTACTTTTTCTTTTATGGAAAAGTGGTATACAAGACATAATTATATATGTTGATAAAAGAAAAAACTCACTAATTATTTTCAGAATATGCAAAAAGGTTGGTAAATGCAAATATTGCAAATACTTTTTCATCCACTACCTAGGTTAGGGCAACCAAAAAGTTCAAGAAACTACAATACCCACATCATCAATATCTAATACAAATGTCCAAGTCTATGTGAACATAAATTTATACACAATCAATTGCATCAACCCTAAATTATGTAAACATTTGAACTAATGGAACTTTAGCCTTCATCTAGAAACTAAACAATTTCATACAAATGACCAAAAAACCTTTAACTTAATTTGTAAATTTTGTTTGCATAGACCATGAATTACATAGACATTACAACCTAATGGATGAAAAGGTTTAAATTTGAAAAACTAAGCGAACCTATATAAATGAACCCTAAAGTGATGAGTTAAAACCATTTTATGCAACAAAAATACATTGACCCTTAATTAAATAAATACAAAAAATTGATGGCATTAAATGTCAAAATTTAACAATTTTTTTACAACTAAGTGTTAAAGCTGATTTTGGAATTATTGTTGCATAATTCTAAATTGTATACAAACTGTAAACATTGGGTACATAATTGTAATAAAAATATGAAACAATTTTATATAAATACCAATAAAACGTGTGCTTTAAACTTAATTTGGGGGGAGGAACCCCAACCCTTTATAAAATGTAAACAAAAAAAGTGGGAAGGTTTATATCATTCATACCTTTGCCATGGATTCACTTTCATTCTCCTCTCCTTTAGTAAATGAAAAAAAAAAACAAGAACCTCCTTATATACATGTGTATGTGAATACATAAATTCACCTTATAAGCATTCCATGAAAATAATATAAATGTTAACAAAAAGGTTAATTTAAACCCAATGTCCCTCACTATTTATTTGAAATAGATATTAAGTAAAAGTTTAGATGAGGGTAATGTAATATGAACATGGGTTAGTTGACGATGTGGGTATTGCAATTTGAGGGACTTTATGGAGAACCCCAACCATTAACAACAAAAGATCAAAAAATTTCAATACCCACATAAACAAACTAGTCTATGCACCAAGGGGTCATTTCATGAAGGTGGGTGGTATAAATATATAAATATATTAATTTATTTTTTCCCCTTAAGGTTGCTATGTAGGTAATTCATGATAAGGATAATGAAAATATTGCATAGTCAATAATTTAATAATGACCTTCAACTTACATTCGTGAAAGTATTGCTTAAATGTTTTAGCATGGCCACAAATGTGTTAACCTTATTAGATGAAACTATTATTCATTTGGATTATGATAAATGTAATCGATTTGTGGTGGATGGGGGTATTATGTGCAAGATGGCATAAAATGATCCAAAAATCTTTAAATATCAAAATTAGATTTCAAAATTAAAACAATTGGATTGATACAAAAATGTTGAAGTAATCACATTGCAAAAATGAAGGTGACAAAAAGATATCATGTCAAATTAAATTATAATGGTTCGATACAAAAATGGTGAGTACATACATTAAAGCCTCATTACAAGTTTGATTACAATGACATATCTATGATTATTCATCCAAGGAGGATGAATTAAATGCAATGCCCATATTGGTGTGATAATTTGTTACAACTTTTGCTGCATGATGATGAGTGAACAATTGATGATGTTTAAATGCAAATCAAATCACATTGGCCACAAAAACTTCCTCTATTGTGCTTTAAAGCTTAGCATGAATGTTTTTTTTAAACAAATTAAATTTCAATTAAAATATGCAAATAATGTTCATAGAAAAAATACTTGAAGTACATGCAAACATACCATCCATGAATAATTTTTAAATTATGATATTTTGATATTAGGGTGCAAATGAGACAATATGAGCCATGTTCATTTGCTTTTTGACAATTTGTGATTGATTTTTGGGAAATATTCTTGGAAAATCTTCGAAAAAATCTTTAAAAAATTAAGAAAATTCTTCATACTATTTTATTAAGGTTTATGTTTAAAATTTGGCAAAAAAAGTCATTTTCAAAAAAATTCAAATCCATTTACAAGTCCTTTTACTATTTAAAAACAAATATTACAGTGCTTAATGAATGTTTTTGTTATTTTTTTATTCATTGTATTAATTTCAAATTAATTCACATGTTCCCATGATATATTAAAAATAAAAAACTATAAACAAATTTTACAATTTCAACATCAAATTAAATTATGATTTTAAAACATGAAAAAACTGAAAAAACATTACACATGCTATGCTATGTGTTATTGTGACTACACCCCATGCAACTTTGAGAAGCTTTACATAGGCAATTTTTCTTGTTCAAATTGCCCCAACAAGGTTGTCATCTATGTCAAATTGTGCCCATGCATTCTATGGGATGAACCCACCACCCATGCTAAAATGCCAATGATGCCCAACAACATGTTGAATGTTAAACATACCAACAAGGTTTGTTGTACCTCTTGCATTGTTACTTGGGTTTGAAGTTCATCCCACTTCAATTTTTTATTTTTTTTCACTTAATCAAAGGCCTTTTTCTCATTCCATTTTTGCCTTGCATGCATGTTGTTCAAAATACAAACATTCATAGAAGTGTGGTCTTGTTGCCTAAGACGCCTAGGATGAGTAGATGGATGTCCATATCTACCCAATTGCATCACCTTGCAACACCTTTTTGAGCCTTCATGAACCCATCCATTTTCTTTCATTGCATCTACATGCGCATCTTGCATTGGAGGAGGAACCTCTTGTGGTGCAAGATCTGGGTTTAGAACTGAGTCTACAAAAAAATTTAGAAAAAAAATTAGTAGGTTTAACGTAAGCATGATGAGGGTATTGCACCCCACCATCTTTTTGAAAGGATGAGGGTATTGCATATCAAAACCCTTTTTGCAACACAAAGAAGAACAACAAACAACACAACTATTCATCATTGTCTTTTGTATTAGGGCAACACGAAGAGGAAGACAATGACAAGCAACTGCTCATTGTCATCTTCTACATCACAATGCAAAGTAAAAGAAAATTTAAAAACTAACAAAAAAGGGGAAAGTACTTGGAGGCGATGGCAATGGCAAAGATGGAGCTCACGTTAGAACAAGCGGTGGCAATAGCACAATGAACCTCACACTAGAGTGAACGATGGTGCTAGAGATGGAGTTGTGCATGTTGCTCTTGGAGACACTTGACACTAGAATGTTGGGCCCACCAAAAATGCAGGAAAAAAAAGAGAAGAGGGCTTTGCAAACCCTTTGTAAAAGGGGTTTGAAAAAAAAAAAAAAAAACAAAAACAAAAAATGTCAAAAAAAAGAGAATGGTTTTTATGCTAGGTAAAAGCCCTCTTCTGGCAGGGGCATTCCCAAAATAAACAGCCATTGGCATTCGGCCTCATGGGCCACATTTTTTAGGAATGCCCTTGCTTTGGGATTTTACGATAGATATTTGATTTTAAATACACAGAGCACTCCCTCTATGTATTTGTTGTTGATTGTTGAGATTCTGAAATATTCATTATGGGATGGTCAGACCTCCATTATGATATAAATATAATATTTTGACATATATAGACCCCTCACTCTGTTAGTTGCAGGTAAGGTAAGTAAGTAAATGCATGTACACGGTTAGTACATAGGTAAAAAGGTTATGGGGGGGTTGTTAGTACCTAAATAGGTAACTAAAACAAAATACTTGCTAACCATCATGGTTAGCTAGGAAACTGGAATCCATGGAGAAAGTGTTTCCTATCCACGCACCATCCATCCATCCATGCCGTCATATTTGTTGGTTCACTCTAACCCTAGGATCACACTTTAGTTAGGAACTTCAAAAAGCACTTGCACTTGTGTTGTGTCAAAAGCATGATGCTGCAAATCCGGTGTGCATGCAAAACTCAAGCCTGTGGCTATTATGTTACGGCCTTTGGTCAAGGATAAGATGTCAAGATGTGCCAATAATCTCCTTAGTAAGTTAAGTTACATGCAACTTTTGCCGAATGATTTGAGAGGCTCATACCATATGCACCAATTGTTGCAACATCTAAACCTTCTTCCTTGTGTGCATAGTTTGGCACGGTGCTATTGAGCACTAATGGCATCACAAGTTTGATGCCCAGTTGGAATTGATTAATCCATTATGGGGGCAACGCTTTTGTTGCCCTAAACATTGAAGCCAATTGCTCAGTTATAAAGCACTTGGAGAAACTTTGTAAGTTGTATTTGGAGGGCACCTTATATTTGTAAAATATTTTGTAGGAGGGATCTCTCACCCACTTATAGGTGTAACTAAGTATGTGTAAGATCCCTCACTCTTATAACACCTTGTGCTATATGTATGTTTAAGCTTATGATAAGGTTCACCTTGTGCATTATGGTGGATAAGACCCACAATTGGGTCCAAACATGCAAGCCAGACTTTGCTATGGCCTCTTTCTATGCCCCCCCCCACCTTGGGGCTTTACCCTACATGAACATTCAACATTGTCTTGAAGCTTTATTTCATGGGGACTTTTTGAAGTGAAATTCTCTTTATCAGGTTTCTTTTTGAAATAAGAGAAACTTTCCTAGTTCAATTCATGAAAAATGATACCAACAAATCATGTGTTAAATTACTTCATACAACATTCAGAAATTTTCAGAAATTTCTTAGTTTAGGGCACCTTGTATCCATGAATATCTCTCCTCAAGAAAAGGTGGGATCTTCGCTCTCCTCCTCCACAATGGGAAGGAAATTATGCCTACTTGTATATATGCAAGGCCCGTCAACTCTTAAGGAGTAGGCATAAGAACCCTCAGAATTCTCCTCATCCTAAGTCTCGCAATTAATTGCCTATTTTAAATTCATGATAACATTTGCCTGGTCAAAATGCAAGGCTGAACTTAGCTATTGTCTCATCTTAAGTGCCTTATTTTGGGAATGCCTCGACCCCATGGCTTTCTCACGCACATGTTTCTTACTATGCTGTTCCCAATATGGGTTCTTGAGAAATCTAATATGGAGCGCTTGTAGGTGAGTAAGTGCGAGGTTAGTTAAGTTGGCCACTAGCTTTGGAAAGGCAAAGGTTTATTTTCATTGGACTTTCTCTTTGGATTATTGTTATTGTCACTTCATTAGGATGCAAATCAATGGTAGATGTTATTTACATATCATAATTTTCACAATTTTCACGTTCAACTATATCTTGTTTTGCAAATCCAGTCTCGCCAAGTCATATGATAAAAGGATCTAAATTAAATGAAAAATAAGTATTCAATTAAAAGGAAAAGACAAGGTGTCCTTGTATGTGTAAATGGGTTAAGAGGACACCTTGCCATTTTCCTTGTAATAAGAGGGTATCCTTCTAAAGGGTGCAAGAGGTTAAGTTTATAACTCTGATAGATAACCACAGTTATCAAAATTTGAAAAACTCAAATAACCACCCAAAAACGGTCGGTTCTTTCAGGAAACCTATAAAGAGTTTTTTTTCTCTCATTTTTAACAACGCAAACTTTAGAGGGGCATATCTTTCTCTTTATTCACTGGTTTTGAACAATTTAAACAGCTGTGAGTGTGCCTTCTAATGCTTGAAAGGAGGTGGATTGACTAGAAGGGAGATGATTGATGCACAAAGTGTTCAGTTACTGACCTATTTACCCTACTATGTTAAAATCAAACTTCAATCTTGTTTGTTCAATTGGAGCCAATAAATTTATTGAACTAATTGTTTTGAAAAAAGCTTTCAAAAGCTCATTTTATATGCACAACATCAAGTCATATCACATGGCATATAAAATCGCATATACTTTTTCACATTGAGGCAATTTATATGAACATCAATGTGGCATGTGAAAATAGATTTTTAATGTTTTCCTCCAATAAATATCTCTCAATACATCCAATTGACAAATATTATAATTCAACAAACGGTGAACAATGTCAATAATCATGTGTATGATCTTGATGATTAGTAACCATATTACTGCCCTTGAATTTATTGGGATTCATAGGCCATCTTGCAAATGGTTTTATGTTCAATTCATAATTAAGCCAGGGACTGATCAATAGTGTTTTATCTTAAGGAAAGTTTTTATGCAGCCCCAATCACATCTTCCATATGAAGATGGCAAAAACAATGGTGATCATCACGAAGAATATTTAGGCAAATCTAGCTATAAACTAGATATGAAGGACAAATCTTTAATCAACCTTCCATATTTTAGGCTACATATTGAAAACCAAATATAAAATATGACAATTTTTACTAATTTTTTTAATGACTTCTAGGGATTGAAACCCCCAAAATGATTTCATTTTTGAAATTTTCATTTAAAATTTCACCAGCAAAATAAAAAGCTGGAATTAATCCCACTTCTCCTCCAAAGTGAATAATTTAGGGTTAAACTTAAGAGAAAAATATGAATATGCGTTGCCCTTGTATGCTTAATGAAATTGTCCATCTTCAAAAAGACCCAATAGTCTTAATGATGAAGAAACATTCACTCATGCTTGATTGGTAAATATTTCATTTATCATTATTAATATTGATATTGTTATTATAATTATTCATTTGGATTAATCCAATAGCTCAAGTTGTTGAGACTCATGGCCACCTTACAAATGGTTATGGTTTAGAAGAACATGCTTAACTTTCTATTGATGTTCTTCATCTCATTTAAGATGTTTTCCTTCCTACTATTATGATAAGCTGAGATTTATTTAAAAAAACTTCCTTTGCAATATAACGTTATGATTGTTGTTAACCAAAAGATCTATAACTTTTAAGAAAACAATTCCAAGGCCAACAACATTCCCATTCGTGAAGTTCTGAACAATAGTGATGAAATTGGTTCAAAACCCTAAAAATTGGCAAACGTTACAATGACTTCAAAACAAAAGAATGGCATTTCACACATAGATCATGTGGTGGGCAGAACTCTTAAGCCTACTCCTTAAGACTAGGGAAGGATCATAAGCCTCTTGTGAATCCCTCAAGAAGAGCACACACTTCAATCAAGGATTTCAAAAAATCTTGCAATAGTTACCTGCTTGGGACTAATATGGATTCCTTTCCAGCCAAAACCAAGTCTTCCAAACTGACACTAACAAGCTCCTTATTGTACTTGCTCAATGGTTCTGGCATCCAGCCCAAAAGAAGGCAGATATGTGAAAAAGAAGAAATAAATCTCTGGATTCTGAACCCCTGATTCAGAGGTCTGCCCATGCACTTACTATCAAGCAAGATTTTGATTTCTATCATGCAAAAAATTTTGTTGCCATGGTCCTACAGAATAAAATGTCATACAATAACAAACACATTGGGTTTTTTTTAATCATGTTTCTATCACAAGACTGGGCAATAGTGGGATGACCCAGAAACAATGCTCATTAACTCATCAAAACACTTGTGAAAATCTCGTGCATGCTAAGCACACAGCATGTTCAAGAATGTTCTAAGAATACTCCTAAGAATCTAATCACAGTTAAAACAACTGACTCCTAAGTTTCAGTTCAGTTTAATTGGAAAATGAGATGATTGGTTTTGTCACAATCTTTTTTATGATTTAATTTGTAACAGACTTTCTTATGATGAGTTTGTTAGAAACAATCTACACAAAAAGTTTCCAAAACAAAAGTGTAGTACATACTAGAAAACATAGAGATTGAATCACACTCATTCCTTGCCTTGGGGTCATGTGTCTCTACTAGGCAAAAATGCTTGTCAAACCACTCTTCTGTTTCTATTGCACGTTAATATCACAGCACAAACAACTCATCATGTTGTCTGACCTCTTTGATTGAATGGTACACCAGACTGTTATCTACATATCTTGATTGCACTTGCCTTTTCTATTCTGCTGTGCCACATAACAGACAGTAATAGGTATGTTTGTCTCACATCCATAGATTTCTTTGCATGAGACTCCTCTACACCTACATATCCATCCCACAAAGGATTATGAGTATGGGACACTTTAAAATGACAATTTTTGAAAAGTCAATTATATTGGAAGTGAAGTCTTAGTTTTTGGAATCGAGTGGGTCATGGTTTTTCTCCAAACCTTAGTGATCGCAATGGACAGGTTGATTGAAATCCACTGGATCCGCGTAACTGGCAAAAGCCCTCACAATCTCCTCATAAACTGCTATCCCTTTGATATACTCAGCAACATTCAGAAACTGCACACAAGCAGTAACAATCCAGAAACAAAATAAATGAGTTAAATGAAGCCTAGAGGGAACAAGGAACATTTACTCCTTTTTTAACAATTCTCAACCTTCATCTGTACAACTTCAAAGCTCTTTTGCCAAGGACAACCACTAGACATCAGTTTGTGTAATTTGATCTTCTACATCTTGAGATTGAGATTGAGATTTTAGGGTTTCAGAAAACACATATTATTTCTCAGTTCTTTTGGATTGACCTCATTATTATCAACTCTAATTTGATCTCAAACTTTAGAATAAAGTAGTTGAAGGAACTGCACATTTAAAACTTATTACAGAAGAAAATGAATAGATGACCAGAGATTAAGACCAGAATTGAATTTTCAGCAAACCTCATTATGGTCATGAAGAAGACTAGGTGTGTTGGCCATAGGCGAGAAACAGAATGCTGGAATTCCCATGTTTCGGAGATAACGAGCATCTGTAGCAGAAGGTCGAATCACCAGGTCACCCAAAGTTCTATTTGCCTTGTACACAGCTTCCTTAAGCAATGCCCACCATGGCTGTATATCATCTCTGGATGTTCCTTGTGTCGACAACCCCTTGTCTTGTGGGTCAGATTGAGTAAACTATTCACCATAGCATCCAAACCCACCATACCACAATTTCAGCACAAGTTTTCTGAGAAGGATCTCCATCCTACCTACACTGCTGAAGAGAGAGCAAAATAATAGGCAAATGGGTTTTGAATTTTGACTTACTGTGTAGGTGAGATTACATGAAGCTGGTGCCCACTCTTCCCTGATTCGTCTCCAAAGATCTCCCAGATCAGCTGAAGGTGGCACCCTTATGTCAAACCCTGCCTCTGCTTCTGATGGCTGCAGATTCATCACAAAACCCTGAACCCTACCAGGTATCAATAACACACCATTAGAATCCACATGATCTCTCCAAATTCTAACATTCCACTTTAAGAAGCATTTGGAAATCTATCAAAATTTTCAAACATACAAAGTTTCACACATGAGAAAAATAAACAAATAATTATAAACCCAAAAGAGACACATCATAACTGTTGAAGTCTTGAATCTGAAAGACATTCAAGCCCCCAAACCATCCCCCCCCCCAAAAAAAATTGAATATGGGAAAGCATCAACTGATCAATGACTCTGCAAAGATGGGGACAAGACAAAAACCATAACACTTGGGAATTCAGCTATTATCCTTATCAAATGGTAGTTGATGATTGAGAAAACCAGGAAAGCATAGCAATGCCACAACTGATCTGTTGGCAAGACTCAGACGATAAGCTCTGAATGATCATCTAAAACAACAATTTTGAAGTAATGGGCAAGACTAATGAATAAATAGCATACCATGGGCGTTGGAGTTCCAGCTTTCAGATACACATTGTTAATGGAAATGATCTCTCCCTCCAATCGTGCTGCAGACCTTAACAACTCAAACTGTGATTCTCGGAAGCTGTATATGGTCTGCAAACTTGAAATCAGATTTTGAAATGCACTGTTGTCATACATTTTGGATCCATGACCAGGTGCTCCAGTGGCTTTGATTATGAGCTTCCAAGCAGATCTCTCTTGGAAATAAATGTTGTAAAAGTCTTGTGAGGATGCGAGTCCTTCATCCATGGCTATTCCCACATTGAGAGCCTGAAATTCTCTTGAGGTAACAAAAGCCCCCATACCATCTTTGCCTCCAATTTCTTCATCTGGAACAAAAGAAACATGAATTGTGCGTGCTGGTTTGAATCCCTGTGCCTTCAAGTTGCGAATGGCTTCAAGATATTGCATTCCCAAGCTTTTGGTGTCTTGTGATCCCCTTCCATAGATGTTGCCCTCTGCATCCTGTATTTAGGATTTAGGGGGTAGACTTTTTAGCTTCCAACACACAGCAACCATATTGAAAGAAGAACTTAACACGCCCAAAAGTCTTGAAACGAAAATCTGCTTCATATCAAAGAAGAAGAAGAATGACGCCAGGTCTTCCAGACATGTGAGATCAAGTTTCTCTTCCTTTGAGTACTCAGAAACAGTACTAGGGTTTTTCACAGTTGCAAGATGGCGGAGCATCATGTGTACCTGAGTTGCAGAGAAGGGGTGATAAATCCATTTCTCCTTCTGGACAGGTACCACATCCGTATGCGAGTTGAGCAGCAGTGATGGCAGTGATGGGTGTGTTCCATTCCAGGAAAGTAAAATCACCGGCTTCTCTTTCACAAATTCCCAGCTACGAGCTTCCAGTCCAACGGAAGTGGCCTGCGAGAGAAGGAACTCTGAGACAAGTGCGTAATCGGGATCAGGGTGCACAGTCTGGATGCGAAGATACTCTTGCAACCGCTTCACCACAGCATCCTGTTCTGCTGCAGCAGCAATCGGAAGAAGTACTGCAAGGGCAACGCAAAAGAAGAGTAGTAACAGCAGCAGCAGGAAGAACAAGCTCTTACTTGTGGTGACCATTCTTCCCATTCTGTTCATCCCATAAAGTTCGAAGCAGCTTTGCATTATGTTTTTGCAGCTAGCTGTGCTCACAGTCATCTCACAGCTTTACCCGTCGAGCGTTGAATAATGTCAAGGCTGTGAGAGCTGTGAGTCTAACTCTGTCTCACCACCTGTCGCTTTTTCAATGAGAACATGTGTTCTGAGAGTTCTCAACATGATTAAGTACATATTTTCAATGCACTTGCAGCTTTCCAATGGAAAGCGACTGTCCCTGTAGCAAGGGACAAGAACCTACGTCAGTGGCTCTCCATTAGGATGCTGTCTGTGATCACAGAGTCTGTGTAGCAGACTATGTGTAGCTGTGATCACAGCAGCCTAATGGAAAGAGACCCTAAAATTGCCTTCAAAGGAAGCAGAGGACCTCACTCATCATGCACGTGTTTCGATCGGCTGCGCAGCTGCGAAAAAACTCTCTTCTGCTGCTGCTGCAAACAAAAGATGAAGGAAGGATTCATTGCAGCTTCGCAGCCAAATTTGTTGCTGCTGCAAACAAAGATGGGTGAGAAAGGTTTCCATTATTGCCGTCACTAGTGGAGATGGGTCATGGAAAAATCTGGAACACCCACACTCCTCACCGCTCCTCTCACAAGCGCAAAAACTGGTGGTGCCAAGTGGTTCAGATTTTACAAACAAATTATATATTAGCAACAACAAATGTTCCAGTAGCTAAGTCTCTAAGTAGTAATTCTATTGAATCACTTTATTCCAATACCAAATTTACATCATGGGCAAATTCTCTGGCACGATCACTCAACAACCTGCCAGAAAATACTGAAGAATCTGCCTGAAAATTACACATTTTCATTGTATGTGAGAAACATGCATAGTAAGACTTATAAGCAAGTAGGAACTGGTGCTTCCAGATCATTTTCTTCAATCCTGAGTGCTGCAAATTTTGCCTGTAAGCTTGTGAAATGTTTCTCAAGATCTTATCATTCGGCCTCATTGCTGCTGGGTGGCAACTTCACAACCGTAACAGGGGAGGGTACGCTGTTCACCACATAGTTGCTTACACTCCCCAGAAGTGTCCTGCATCACACCAGTTCACATCTCACAGAAAGTGTAGGTATTAAGTCCATTCCTTGGTTTAAACCCCAGTAGCCCCCAAATTCCAGGTGCATAATATATCTCTTGAATTGTTTTCTATAAGCAGAAGAGCATCATGTGACATCAAAGACAAAAGACAACTGTCTACACAAGCTGCCAGTGCATCATTCTACATCAAAGTAAAATAAAGATAAATTTGCTGAAGAGTGAGCTTTGCAGCTTGACAGACACAAAATTCTTAGGAACTACAACTGCACTCCAACACATTGAAAACAACTAACTCTCCAACAGCTTGTGTGTTTTCTTTGAACAGAGAGAGACGTGTTACCTCTTAAAAGTTCCCAATCCTCGACTTCCCATCACAAGAGCATCCAGTGGGGTATCTATGACAGCCTTGACCAGTTTCTCCTTGGGATCTCCCCAGTAAACCTTGGCCACCACTTTCACCTGAACAAAGAAAGACACGCACATGCAAAACATTACCCCTCCACCAAGTCTAGTTCATATTTTCAACTGATAGAATTTGCAATCCCCCACCTCCTCCAAGTCAATGCCAGCCATGATTTTCTCAAGCTGGCAATCTCAAATCTTCAAAGTCCTCAAAATCCAACATGCTGTTATGTTCCAGACCCAGAGAACACCCCCCACCCCAAAAAAGGACCCATCATCCTCACATATTTGTATGAGATTACTCACAGTTCCAAGTTCTGGCTTGGCTACATTCCATGAACCTGCTGCTATCTGTGGACTCTTTTTCTCTGCAAATGTTATGTTCAGAGAAGAAAGTTCTCACTCATGTTTGTAGGAGACTGCTCACAATTCCAAGTTCAGTAGGACTGGCTATCCCACAATTCTGGTTTCTGTAGACGAGTCTTCTCTGTGGCATTTTCAGAGAAGATGAAAGTTCAGCTCCTCTTGTTTTTGTAAGAGGTCGCTCACGTTTCCAAACTCAGTCCTGTCTACTGCACGAATCTGCTTTCTTTAGACTCTTTTTCTGTAAATTCTGGCATGTTCAGAGAAAAAAGTTTGGCTCATAAGTTAGCTAGTTCTACAAAAATCTTCATAGTAGTTACCTTGATCTGTCAGACAACCAGAAAGATGCCATGGCATGACATGCAGGGAACAAGACAAATTCAGGTTTGATACTGGAACAACAGCAGCTATGAGTACACCTACCTTTTTCACATTCGTGGCTTCCTCAGCATACTGGACAATCTCCTCATCGCCTTGCAACTGGTAGCGTCTCTGAATAGCAGGATCTGACAAATCCTCAAAAGGGACAAGAGCTGCAAAGTCCAAGGCAGACTAGAGTCATATTGCATTACAACACCTTCAATCCATCAGATTGAAGTGCACTGTTCTCTAAATCTGTCCAGAGTCTATGGCATCAAACCATTCAGCACATAGTCACATGATTCTTGTCATCATGTATGTATGTCGATGCCATAGTACTTCATTGGAAAGAAGAAAGAAAATCCACTGTGAACTTTTCATAGTACCTGAACTTCCCTTATAACGCTATTTTCTAGAGTCTATGGCTTGAAGCCATTCACCACATGGTCACATAATTCTTGTCATCATGTATGTGTATCTATGCCATAGTACTTAGTTGGAAAAAAAGAAGACAAATCGGAAAGTGAGCTTTTCATAGAACCTGAACTTCCCTTATAACGCCGTTGTGCGGCAAACGAGTGCTCAGGGATCCAAATCAGACAAAATCTTGATGGAATTATCATTACAAACGCAGACGTTCGAGCAAGAAAGTCTAAACAGAGGAGAAAAATTCGTTGCAAAAACAAAAAGTTCGAGAAAACACAGTTGTGGCTTACAACAAAATTCTTACAAAGCAACAGAAAATTATGTAGTTGTTTTATTATTTCTTCTTCTTCTTCTTCTTCTTCTTACGTGAGCCATCTTCTCCCCATAGATCGGCTTGCGTTCCATCCTGAATCTCTTTGTTGACGAAGACAAGGACGACGGTGTCTCCTTCTCTGAAAATGTTGTCAATTGCCCACTTGAACGCATACTTGCTGCTTGGTGAGTAATCCAGCGCCACTCCAAAGTATCTTCTCTCCGCCATTTCTTCTCTCCTCACACAATCAAACCTCCTCCTCCTCCTCCTCCTCCTCGTTTCCTTCCTCTTCTCCCCCCCGACCAAAAAAATCAGAAAAATAACCCCAAAAATCACAGAAAACTACTACTCCACTTCGCCCACAAAAATTTACAACAAAAATTCACAACAAAAATCTTCTTCTTCTCTCCAATTCTCTTTTCTCTCTCGCCCGCGCACACACGCAAGACACTCACACTCTCTCTCTCTCTCTCTTCACATGCTTTCTTCACTCCGTTTCTTTTTCCTTTTCTTTTGTATTTTGGACTTTTTCTGGCAATTTTTGATTAAATAATAATAAAATTTCTCTTTTTCTCTTTTTAACTTCTCTTTTTCTTTGGACTTTTATGACTTTTTTTTATTTAGATATTAAAAAATCTCTTTCGTTCTTTGAACTTTTTTTGACCATTTTTGTATTTAAATAAAAATGAATTAATCTCTGTATCTCATACTCAGGGATTTGTTTTTTCAATTTTTTGATGTTGTGTCATTTGGCTAGCAACTCAAGAGACATTTAGCATTTAAATGGCGATAATTTTTTTCAAAAATGTCTAAATAGCAAAAAAGAATTAAATTAAAAGAAGCTACCAAACTAAAACCATATTCCAAATGTGGCAGAAATTTTTGAAAAAATAAAAATTCCTTTCCAAACTTTGGCGATTATTTTTAAGACAAAAGGGAATTTTGTGAACAGAACTTCCCCTTTTTTTATTATTTTTATTTTTCTCATTTTGGCGAATTTCAATTTGTCACCCAAAAAATACGCTTCTCATGCCTCTTTCTTTTTAAACTTCTCTTTTGCCTTTTGACTTTTCTGACATTTTTTGTATTTGAATAATATTGAAATACTTCTCTCTTTCTCATTTCTCTCTTTTAGTTTCTCTTGTCTTTTTGAAATTTGGACATTCGGAATACCCTGCTCAGATTTTTATTTTTATTTTTTTTAATAGTGTTTGTTCATGTCATGTTTATTCATGTAAATTTGTGCTCTTCTTTTGGGAGGCCATTTGGAAAAACAAAAATGCCCTGGAATTTTTCTTGGGAAAAATTTTAAAGGAATATTTTGCAATTAAAATAAAGCTAAATATTAATAAAGCACTTGGAAAGAATTTGTAATGTATTTGAAGGGTACATTGTATCTGCGAATATCTCTCCTATAAAAGAGGAAGAAAATTATGTTTCTTTTAATGTAAGATTCCTAAACAGTAGTATAAAAACTTCGCGTTGTCGGGTTAAGTAAGCTTTTTCTTTTTAACGGAACCATGGGGTCGGGGTTCACCATACACCTCATGATCGAAGTACGTTTAGTGTAAGATAACAGCCAAGTATGGGGGCTTCCCAAAGTAAGGTCACTCGGAGGCAGCACTGGAGGGAGGGACATATAAGGGGGAATGATCAATCATTCTGAATCCAAATCTTACCAAATAAATTCCATTAAATCCGGCTCAGCAAGATCTTTCCAACAACACCAAAGGCACATTCCAATTCCTCTGAAATTTTCAGCTACGATTTAATTTAATGTTCAGTGAAAAAATCATTCACGAAACTTCTACATGCAAGTCCAAACACCATGATGAAACTAAGCTGCTACACCCCTCTCCTTCAGAGTTTTCCAACGAGACCAAGAACACGATCTGTCTTCCTTCTTGAGAGTTTTTCAAAACTAAGCTGTTGCACCTCTCTCTTTGAGAGTTTTCCAACGAAATCGAGAACATGATCTGCCCTCCTTCTCGAGAGTTTTTCAAAACTAAGCTGTTACACCTCTCTCTTTGAGAGTTTTCCAACGAAATCGAGAACATGATCTGCCCTCCTTCTCGAGAGTTTTTCAAAACTAAGCTGTTACACCTCTCTCTTTGAGAGTTTTCTAACGAAATCGAGAACATGATCTGCCCTCCTTCTTGAGAGTTTTTCAAAGAGACCAAGAACATGATCTGAAGTATCCTGGTTTGGTGGATCTCAATGGTACAAAACAAACAAACTACCTTCCTTCATAGATATATTTTGCCTAGTGCTTTTATCAGAATTCATGAGGTTCATGGGCAAAAAGCCCATGGGCGACGGACATTCGCAAAATATGAACTTGGACTTTACTATTGCCTCATGTCATTCATCTTAGGTCTCTTAATTTTAGAATTCTTGCACCTCGAGGTTTTACCATACAAGAATAATTGTAGATAACAACACTCTAACACATTTCTATTTGGGATTTCCTTGGGAACTTTTTATCATTTTAATAAGCTATGTGTAGGGTAATGCCCCGACAAGAAGGGGATTATGCCCTATGAATCAAGGGGTGAAGTGTGAGGCCCCCTTTATACTATGGTGAGGAACCATGACCATGGAAATGGTGAGAGCCCTTAAAACATATCCAAAGGGCATCCCGTGAATTTTTTAAAAATTATTTATGGGTGGGCCTAGGGTGCCCAAGTGTAAGGTAAAGTGACAATAGACTTTATTGAAGTATTAAGATATTATGACAAAGCCAAAAAAGGTAACTAATTATTTTGTGTAAAATTTGATTTTTAACTTCACATTTGATGTAACTTTTTTTTAACTACTAGTTTAGGATTTGGCCTTTTTTTTTCTTTATCAATTTCTTTTCATTTTTCCTTTCTCCACTTTGTTCATTTTCTTCATTTTAACTAGTAGGATCATAGAAGAGGAAAAAAAATGTAAAAACAATTTGACCAGACACAGTTTTTTTTTCCCATGGGCTAATGAACTTTGTGCCCACCTTCAAAATCAATTATTTAAAAAAAACTGAGGAATTTCATGTGAAAAAAATCCAACGAATCACAGCCTTTTCAGCCCAAACTTCACACTGACCTTCAAAATAAATTATTTAAAAAATTAAGAAAAAAATTGTTACAAAAATTGTGTGGACCAAACATGGCTTTTTAGGGCTTTTTAGGTTCTAACAAATGTCTAACCCATCTCTAAAAAAAAGTTATTATAGCAATCTAAGTTTGGACCATGAAAATATGACCATTCATGGTTTTTTTTATCTCATCGTCTAACGAACTTGTTGTCACGCCAATTTCAAATAGATGAGCTCAGTAACAAGTCCATTAGAACATGAAAAAGTATCCAAATTGTGCATTTGATGAGGTTTTTTCATTCATTTACATTTCCTTGATCCTTTGATCCTTCCACCTTGTGAAATGTCAACTTAACCCTACAATGACTTTTCCTCCAACCATAGATTTTCTATTTTGATGGTCATGGGCTTTCTACAGAATCTAGTGTAAATGGGGCTTGAGTCTAAGATGTATGTTGCACCTTGTTGTCCAAGCATTATCCAACATAAAGAATTCAGTAGCCCCATACCAAGGTGCCTTGTGTGTAATCTGACACCTTCAAAGGAGGTTGGTCCTTGGGGGTGCTTATTTCAAGAACACCTTGCCATGAGGGCATTAGCTGGACTAAAGAGCTACAAGAATTGATTTTTCATTTTACCATGTGATACCAAGTGAGTGTATATCTAGGGGAAGACTTGCTCTCATGGACCAAATCTCATTGCCCAATATCCACATCTGAGAGTGATGTGTCATTGGCAATGTCACACAAAAAAGGAGAATAAACCAGGCCTGAACAAAGGAGGATTGCATTGTCCAGGTAGCTTGGATGTGTCAGATCATCACCTTCATCTTGGCAGCAGGATGCACAATGTCAAGGAGCTTCAGGTTGGAGATGGTGGATGGTGGTTTTGTCAATCATGAATAAGCTTGTCCAATTCTCTATGTCCCAGAGTAAAATACATTGAAACCAAGAAGCAAGAAAAAAGTCTAAGCAAAATCTGTTGATGCAGATAACAATAACATCCATGCTCCATCAACCAGTTGCCTCCTGAGAAAAACCACCAACAGAAAGCAAACGTCTATGGGAGACAGGAGGATGATGATAATGCCCATAAACTGCTTACTGACAAGCAAGTAAACACAAATCAAACAGGCACGCCAAAAGAAACCCACCAGCAGGGGCTTCAAAAGCCTTCCCCAAGAGGAATGCTTCGCAGACTGACCATACCATCACTAATGCCAAAAGAAAGACCTGCTTACACAAAATATATGCTTGAGTATGATTACCCCACTCCTAATGACAGAAGACACCTGCTTCCAAACACAGCATTGAGAAGGATGCTTAGAAAAAAAGCCTAACCTTAGCCAAGAGAGCACGAGGAACCCAGCATACAAAACATGAAAGCTCCCAAAAAAGAACAGATCTTTCCAGTTTCCACCAAGCTCCAAAACATGAACCGACAATTCTCTTTCACAACTGCTGGGTACCCCTCAAAATGTGGAACCAAATGAGAAGCACATTGTTCCATAGTCTCTCCACCCTGGAAGGCAGAGACAAAAAATGCAGCTACATCTAGGTACAAGGAGTAACTAGCAAGCAGAACGAAATGTTGATAAGATACCTGATTGCATTGGAATAAGAATGAAATGCAGGGATCACAAGATGAAAACAACTCTTTACGTGATGACAAGTTACAGGTTGGTAAACCCCATACATTTGAGAAATTTTGAAAGCATGGAGAAACACCATATGCAAGTGAGGAACTCCTGTGGGCATGTCATCCCAGTTTGACACCAACACTTAGTTACTAAAGAAACCCATGGGCACTCTCATCTAAAGACAACACAAGAGGTAATGTTCCCTCTTACCTCAAGGAACAAACTCCCCTTCCTCAATTTCCTCTTCACGGAAAGGAACACCTACTGCTTCTTGAATTATTGGTGTTTCAAGCTTCACATCAGGGGGTGGTTGTGAAGCATTTGATGTGATAGACTTCAGGTTAACTACAACAGGAAACTTTTCAGGATCTGAATTTAATGCAACATGGATAACAGGATACTCAATCAAACATTTTTGTGAGAGCTGTGCACCAAGATCACCCTCTACATCCAGCTCATAGAAAGCCTTCTTTGATGACTGCAAAACATGAAGTAAAACCACAAGAATTCAGTGCATGAGAGAATGCCACTCTTTCAAAGGAAAATCAAATCATATAATGCACTAAAAACATGGAAGAAGAGGGACTGCACCAACCTCACTAGGCTCCTTTTGGAGAAAAAGTTTAAGATTAGAAATCGGTTGTCGGTGAAAATTGCAAAGTTGATGTAGAGTAGCAGTGTTGTCAGACCTTACTGCAAAGTGCTTTTCTAGAACACTCTTCAGGCTGGAATTTTCATCAACACTGCAAAACACAAACAAAAGTTTTTCAAGTTGATAGAGTGTTCTATACATAAGTTTCAATACTAAGCCTCTCTAACAATACAAGGTCCAACTGCCAGACTCTCAAGAAGGTCTGAAAACTCTAAAACAGAAAATCTGTTTTAGGGTTCACAAAATCAAAATTCTCAAACAAACCATAATCAATTCCATTATACGGTTCAAAGGGGGCACTGAAACATTACCGTGCATTGACAAGGCGTATATTGGTCCCTTCAAAGACCCATTCTACTCTCCAAAAGATACACTTTCGCCTGCAAACCAAAAAAAAATCACAACAAGAAAGCCACTTTTACAACACATCACATCAACAACAAAAAGTAATAACAATTGGAGTAAACTTAGCATGAGTTTGAAACAAAGAAGCAGCACACACTGCAGACAGCCTTTTAGGGTTTAGGGTTTAGGGTACAGGGAGGAAGGAGGGAGGGACTTACTTTCTATCAAAATATGTCGAGTTGGACTTCCTCTTGGACATGCCATGCGCAAGGAAGAGCAATTTGATGTCCCGCATTTTAGCCTGGTGCTGGAGTGCCTTCATAGCAGGATGCATTTCCTGCTTGTCTCCTCCAAATGGCACCCTCAACCGCCTTGCTGAATCTGTTTGTCTCAGAATTTCTTCCAGCAAATTGTAATCTGAAGTCACATTTTTAGTACCACATGACCAGTGAGAGATTCTTGTTGAAAATCACAAGGTTTAGGGTTTAGGGTTTAAACCCTAAAACCTAAGGACTAAGACTGTGAGGTCCTGAGCTGCAAACCAAATAGAAGAGACCTCATAAAGATTATTGGGATTGAAAGATCAAAAAAAGGAAATTTCCGAACATGCCGCCAAAATTTGTGGGAAAAAGAATTGAAAGTTTAGGAACCACGGAAACCAACCAGCGATCCTCCTCACCTGAGATGAGGACATTGTCGTCAAATTCAGAGATGGGAACAAAGGCAGTCCGATTACGCTTTCCAGAACAGTTGGTCCGAGTCTTATGTGCCTTGACGCACTCAAGCCCGCATGATCGCACTCCGCATCCCGGACACTTGTACTTGAATACATTCTTGCCGCATTCTTCACACATATTGCTACACTCTGATGAAACACTGGGCGATCCCATATTTACCCCCCCAACCCTCCAAACACAAAAACAGAAAAAAAAAATGCCTTTAAAAACGCATGCCTTCTCAAATCATCATAGCAACTGTTGTTGCAACAAGAAGAAAGAAACTCAATTCCTTATAAAAAAAAAACTCGCAAAAATTTCCAAATCGGTTTCTAAGTCAAGACGTCCAGAACAAGCAGCACTTTGCAGGCACATAAATCGTTTCATCCAGAAAGACAAAGCAATCTAAGGAGGAGAGAAAATTGATCGTCTCAAGTCCTCCCAACTCACACATCACTCTTTCTCTCTCTCTCTCTCTCTCTCTCTCGCCTGTCCCTCGCGTACAGACTCAAACCCTAAAACCTGAAACCCTATAATGAGGTCTCGAGATACTGATGTGACAAAGTGAGGGTGCAAACTGGGATCCCCAAAAACTCCAGGTCCCCAAAAATTCCTCCCTCTATTCCTATTCCAAGCTTCCTCAAGCTATATTTTGAGGTGCCGAATAATTATTTTAATTTTCAATTTTTAATTCGGCAGTTAAAATTTGAATTTTGAAATTTTCAGCTCTGTATATTATATTTATTATAACGAAAGAATTATAAAAGAGAAGCTTAGTGCCTGTGGATAGGTGGTCAATAAGTTAGAGCTAAAAACCTTACTCGGAGAGATTCTGGGATCAAACTTGATTGGCTTGGCAAATTAAAAATTAATTAAATTTTTATGCCAAACCTGAAAAGGTACTATGATTTTAGTTAGGGTGCTTATTCTGTTTCATATTAATTATTTGGAGGTGCCTCACATGTCCAACTTTTTCAGGTTCAGCATAAATTATAATATCTTCTAATTTGCCAAAAAATTTGGACATTAATAGTCAATTATGACGAGCCAAAAAACAAGTTGAATCTTTGGAAACTCCCAAAAAATAGAAAATTCTATGGAATTACGGAATGCTTACCCCTTTGGCCCAACCATATAGGTGAGAAGGGGAGGACTTTGGGCAAGACATATCTTATATATAAATTCACTTGGTCTTCCCGTTTGTGACGTGACGTTCTGCTGCATAATCATTTTTTATGTTTCTGCTGTGGAACCGGCCATAGGGAAAAGCATTTTCGTCTGGAACTAGCACATTCGAGAAACTTGTTTGATTTCTACACAATTGTTCGTTTGTCCGTCCGTCAGTGACAGGGCGTTTCGACCCATTAATGATCTCTGCGATGTCGATTCTGCAACCCCCCAAAAATGAGCCGCAGAGATCGATTTTGCTACGTATTTGCTTTTTTTTAATTTTTTTTTGGATTTGTTTTTTCGGAAAAATCTAAGGCTACGTATTTGCTTCTTTTTTTATTTTATTTTTTTGGATTTGTTTTTTCAGATTTTTCTCCCCTTCTCTTAAATTAACAAAAATGAAGAAACAAAATAAAAAATAAAAAATGGGCAGCAAAATCTAAGGCTACATATTTGCTTTTTTTTTATCTTTTTTTTTTGGATGACGTCTGACCAGCAGCTCCGGGGAGCATTCACAACAACCGTGCATGAGAAGAGCTTGCTTCCGGTCCGAAGTAAGTAACGGTGAGGGGGGGGGGGGCACGGGGGCATTATGCACCGGGTTCACACTAATGGGATTAAAGTGAGGTGCTATTGGGAACATCCTTGGGGAACACATTTAGAGCCTAGGAAACATATTGAGAACTTGATGGGAACGCATCGGGAACTTGAAGGGAACATGTTAAGAATATAGAAAAAAGAAAAATAATCAAGGCACTTTGAGTGCATGCTGAACCTTCCCATTGGTTTTGGGGTTGTGTGGTTTTTTTTTTTTTTTTTTGTCGGTACATTGCATTGAAGAGATGGACAATAATTCTTACCATAGGTCAACACTGCCACTTTCTTATTTTTGGGTTTGAGATGGACGCTCGGGAGTATGGAGAAGAAGACCCATGCATGAAAATTCTTTTGAAGGAGATGAAGAGTTGGGAGATGATTGTGCCATTTTGAAAAAAATGCAAACTATTATAAAAATATGGGCTTCACCATTCCCTTATAAAATTAGAGGAATTTAGTTCATTTAATCACATAAGTTTTTTTCAATATTTTTATTTATTTATTTATTTATTTGGGTTGTGGAGCCCCAAGCAAGACGGTGGAGGAATGGGCTAGTATCTAATGTTTGGTGCGGTCAGTACGTTGCGGAGAGCTGAGCGAACTGTCTTGGCGGAGCGAAAGCCCGGCTGTCAAAGTTCCTTTTCGCGGCTGAGCGGACGAATTCAAGCGCATGTGCTCCTCTCTTCTCTCTGCTCCGGTTTGTGGGATTGTGTTGGGTTTTGTGATCGCAAACGATTTTTGAGGCCTTGCGTGGGATTGAATTTTTTTTTTTTTTTTTACGCAAATGTTTGAGAGATTGGACTGAGAGTGAGCAAATTGTCCTCAGAGACATACAACAACCTCAGCAATTTCGGACGAGAATCATCATCACAAAGTTTGTAAGCGTGATCTGATTCATAGCTCATTCTGTAGCTCATATATGTCTTTGTCTTTGTTTCAAATTTTCTAGGGTTTTTGAAAACAGAGCTGGGTTTTCTGTATTGGAAGTTTGCATTTTCTGAATGAACACGAAGAAGAAGAAACTGTTTGGTGCTCTGTAATTTCTCCATAACAGTGATGGGGTGAGGGTTTAGGGTTTAGTTTTCTTGAAGCCTGTGGCAGAAACACTGTGAATTCAGTCCCAGAATGACCAGTTTGTACTTTGAACGCTGCTGTATTTTTAGCTCAATGTAAGACTTCTGCAAGGCAGAGACAGCCCATGTTGTGATGTCCTCCTGAAACATTTTTGGAAACCCTAGTTGTCCATTTCTTCCAAAACCTATTTACAATTCCAGTTTTGCAGGTGTGGAGAATTTTCAGGGTAGAAGGTGATTGTAATGGCTGCTCTGCTGCATCATTTGCCATATCGGAGCATGCTAACCACAAGCTTGCG
>Ga0116229_10003411_pt1 | contig 26081 bp, 15 predicted proteins | sample S1TSphgellanicum_3_FD_87313 | JGI IMG/M metagenome (GOLD analysis project Ga0116229, IMG submission 87313) | Host-associated microbial communities from peat moss isolated from Minnesota, USA - S1T2_Fc - Sphagnum magellanicum MG | ecosystem: Host-associated > Plants > Peat moss > Unclassified... | reverse complement strand
ATGACTTTTCTATTACATCTATTGGCAAACTAAAAATTGATTTCAAAGTGCTCTTCAAATCAACCACATGAAAATTAATGGTCACCAAATAGTTCTATAAATGGCTAAACACATGTCTAAACAATCAACCACATGAAAATTAATGGTCACCAAATAGTTCTATAAATGGCTAAACACATGTCTAAACAATGTGTTGACATTGGGGACTTCAAGTAGCTATCAAAGGAAATGTTGTGAACCTTAAATGGCCTTATATGCATTGCTCATGCTTAGCAAGTTCAAAATCAATAAACATTTTATTATAAAAGTTGCCATTATCAAAATCAACATCAAGTTCCTTCGACTTTTGATTTTACAACACAATTTTACTTCAAATAAAAAATCAACAACTTTGAGGCAAAAACAACAACAATAGATTTGTTTGATTTTAAAACAAAACCAAAAGTGGTAATAAAAACACTTGACCTTGAAACAAAAATAACAACAATACTAATTTCTGAACTTTTGTCAATAAGAACCATTGAATTAAAAGGCTCAAAACCAATTTGATTTTCAAAAGGAACCTCTTGTAAAAATAATACATGAAGATAAAAAAAACAAAAACAAAATATTTTTTAAATAAAAAATTTGGTAATTCTTGCATAACATAAAGGACATACCAACATCAACCAAAACTAAATTTTTTTGAAAAATTGAATCAATAGAAACCAAATCACATCACTATCTTCAACATGGAAGTCCTGCACAACAAAGAAACAATTATAATAAAGAAACAAAAATCAAATCAAATCAAAAAACCTAAAACAACTTAACTTTGTCTTTTCAAATATTTTTCTTTACTAATAATGTTGTTGTAATGAAGAAAACAAGTGCCTTTCAATTCATTATTGATAATATGTTGCATAGAAGTTTCATAAATGTTTATTGATTTGGTTGAACTTGCAATTTTTAAAAAAAATGTAAATCACAAATGAAAAAACTTAATTTGCAACAATAACAACATAAATTAAAATAAAAAATAGAATGCAAGGAACAATATTTTAAAAGTGGAAATTTTCATTTTTCATATGAAATGAAATTTAATTGATTTATAACTTCCATGTCATATTCTTTTGGAACAAAAACTTCTTCCATTTAAATAATTCCAACTCCTTTTCCAATTTTGTTGGAAATATTTTTTTATTTCAAGGAAAAATAGTAAAAAATTAGAACATCAACAATTTGCCATAGCTAATTACAACCAACATGAGCTGTAGTGAACCAAATTTCATCATTTAAAAAATTTTAAATATGAAAAACATAAAAAAAGAAGATAAAGACTAAGTTATTTATCATCAAACCATTCAATGGGATGATGATGAGTCAATTCCTTAAAAATAATAATGACATCACTAATTAAATAATCCATAAATGGTCTATTTATAAACAAAATGTCACAGAATATCAATATGATAGTTTTTAGAAACTTTTAACAAAACTTCAAAACAACCCCAATAGGAAGAAAATTTTAATTAAATAAAATTGGATTCAACTTTTTGTAATTCAAAATAACTTTTCACCTTAAAAATTGATTAAAAAAAAACCAAATCGCATATTAGATTTAGATGGAAACATGAGTTAACACATTAACTCAACAAATGTCTATTGTTCCTTTTGAATAAAAAGCACATTAGAATTTTTAATGAATTTTCCAAAACTAACATTAAATGACTTCAATTTCATTTTATCACCAACAACCTTGACCCAATGGTACCTAACTTTAGTAAAAATATTGAGTGGGACAATAGGAGCTACATTTGATTCAATAACATGCTAGTTTTGTCTTTACTTAATCAAATGGTCAATACCTCATATCAAAGATTGAATGTTATATTCCAACAAAACTCAATTAACATTTAACCTAATGAAATCCAAATATAAAAACTTGAATGTTGTAAACCTTAATCCAAAAATTTGAACATCAAATCTACTATCTATATAATTAATAAAGTATAGTAAAGGAAATGAGTAAAGAAGGAGGGAAAAGGACTAGGAGGGAAAAAAAATTACATTGTTTGACAACCTCATGTTTTGGGAGGTCCATTTTGTGGGTTCAATTTAAGGTAGAAACGTAAGACAAAAAGGAAATGGAAAGATAACAGACATGTAAAAAAGATAAAATGAAAAATATCATGGGAATTTTGCATAGATGAAGTTTGTAAATGGACATTTCCAAATTTTTAAACCTCTATGAACATTAATTCAAAAATTTGAACATACAATCAAAATTGAATTAAGGTACTTACTTAGTGGGAGGGTACAAACTCCCATATTTTACAATTTGAAAAACAAAAAATGACATATATCAATGAACCCCATAATAAAATTTTCATCTTTAGAAAAATTTGTAATGAATGTTTTAATTTCATAACTTTAGAACTTTCGTCATTCAACAAAAGCATTTTTAGCCCAAACATCAACATATTTGTTGGCTTTGCAATTGCCTCTATTAACATTATCCAACTTAGTCTTATCAACACAAGAAATACTTAAACTTGGATCCTTCGTCAATAACATATTCATCATCAATGGTAGGAACCACATCGTAGTCAATTGTAAAAACAATAACATCATTTGAAAAAAAAACATGGTTACCATAGACATCGATTACAAGAAGGGCTTCAAAATTATCAAAATTTGACAAAATTGTAAGGGAGTAACAATTTGCTAATAATTGAACATTGCCATTCATTTTAGGAACTTGGGAAAAAACAACAAATTTTGATAGTTGTAAGTACATGTTGGATCCATCATCAAACCATAAAATATCAACACCTACATAATTAGTAGAAAAAGGTTCAAAATCAAGAGAAAATATAGAATTAGAAAGTGGTAAATAATTAGTGAAAGGAGTTTCAAATGTTGTAAACATTAATCCAAAAGCTTTTGAAGTTGTGGATATTGTAAACCTTGATCTATAAGATTTTGAGGTTGTAAAGGGAGGAAACCTTCCTACAGAAGCTAGAACATCAAATACCTCAATTAGTTTAATGGGGGTTAAGTGACATGAACTTTTTTTAAAAAACTTCATTAATAGAATTTAATTTGGAATTATTTTTGCAATGCTTTTTGGAAGCCAATTCATTGTTCCAAAGAAAAAAAACATTATAGTTTATAGTAGATGTGGAAAAGAAAAACATTACAACATCGCAAAAAAACATTGCAAGATGAGGTTGCATTGAATATTTTTAATTTGCAATAGATGTAGAAAAGAAGAATGCAACATTATCATATTGTCATACAAAACGTTACAAGATGAAATTGCATTGAAAAGAACATTGTAGTTTGTAACACACATGGAAAAGAAGAACACAAATAACAACAACATTTGCAACATTGCATATAATGTTGTAAGAGACATGGGGAAAAAACACACAACGACACAACCCAACCAAAGAGCAACACCTCCGAAGCAAAGAAACCATGAATGGAGAAAAGGGAGGAAGGAAGGAGAGAAAGTGGAAAAATAATGGGTGAAGGAAGAAGGAAAGGGAAAAAAAAATAGAAGAAGAAATGAGTATAGGAGGAGGGAGAGGGAGGTAAAGGAACATAGCAAAAGAAATGAGTAGAGGAAGGAAGGCATGGAGAAGGAGAAGAAAATCAAGAAAATCAAAAAAAATTATTGGTGAAATTTTGTTTGTTGGCAAAATGAAAAATCGAAAAAATCAAAATTCAAGTGTTGTTGAAGAGTTTTGGTTGCCATAAATTTATTTTTGTAGGTAAAAATTTATATTTAGTATTTTGGTTGATAGCTAGATTTGACTAGGTCATTTAAAGGACTATTGCCAATTCTTTTTCACCTTCCAACAAGTGATTGCCATTTTGGCTCTAAAAGAAATTCCCTAAAATAAAGTTTGCTAGAAAGATGTTGTTGTCATTGGGGGATCCATTTTGTGTCATTGTCATCCTTGTGCCTTCACTTTGCAGCTATTGTTTAAGGTAAGGACATAAAGCAAAAAGAAAAAAAAAGAAGGTGGAAAGTTAGAGAGAGATGAAAAGAAAAACCTAACAAGACTTTAAGTAGGTGAAGGTTTTGATAGACCTTTAGTGATTCAAGTTTTCTCCCTTTGTCTTGCCCTATTATAAACTCCTTTTAGCTTAAAGAAGTTATTTGTAGTAGTCATATCAATGTTCCTTTTCTTAAATTGTGTGATGTTGTTCAAGCGGCGATCATTCATTCATAAGTGGTATATTTCGCTGAATTTTGGCAATATTCAAAATACGAAAGTAAATAAAATCTTGAGCTTCTTTTCATATTGTAGGCAATTGTGGCAATTTTTGGTGAATTTATTTCCCAAAAAAGGGAATTTGCAACAGAATCTTTCCTTTTCCAAAACCCTTGGGTGGTTACCCACTTCTTCTCTGTTGTTGCAGAGTTGGAAGCCACCTTAGCACTCTTTTCAAAACCCTAGAAGAAACACTGGATCTTCAAACTTCAATCCAGGAACAATTATGAAGAATAGCACAACAGCACAACAGTGCGCGCACACACATTTGCAACACAATGACCATTCAATACATGATAATTTGCGAATGGGTTGCAACTATATAAAGTATATGCCATATAATCTTTGCATGAAATTGAAGATGACAAAATTGCTGAAGTACTCAATTCACACATGTTGTTAACCTCAGACAAGGTTTCCTTACACAATTCACTTCTGTGAATCATGTTTCTACATAACATTGACAGGAAACTTGATACAGAGTTGTGAATTGTGCTCAAAGGGAGTAATGTAAAAAGTCCACTGGAATACAAGGGCAGCAGGCCACAGAAAGCTTCCCACCACTGGTGAAAGCTTGACTATCTATCTACATGTTTGCGGGTTCTGCTTCTCTGTTGCTAGCTAGTTAGGGTACAAGGAAAAGTTCATGTTAGCAGCACTTACTTCCAGTCAAGGATCTCCAATAAGCAAAGGACTTCGTTGTCATTGTTGGCTGCATCAGTAAAGTCAAGCTCAATTCCAAACACCTCCATTCGACCGCATTTGCCATCAACTAAGAGGAGTGCAATCCATGCCCTGATTTCAGATACAAATGGGTACAAGGGTGAGATTTGAAGGTAGTCATAAGCATGAGCTCTGTAACCCGGTCCATCCACATAATCGAATCCTGACTTGCCTATGATGCAAGCAACTCGATCCTGGTCTCGCCTTCTTACCAATAAGGACACATGAATGTCTTCACTGAAACAGACCTCAAACTGTGATGACACAGGTACTGCCATCTTGTAAGCCTGGGATTGCAGATGGACCTGCATACTTTCACAAATTCCTGCTGGAGGATTGAAAACTTGAGTATGGACGAGAGCTCCATTAACAACAGCTGAATACACAGAAGAAGTACCCTCCCAGATATCTACATAAAATTCCAAATCATCAAATGTGAGCTTGGGTGCTGGCATAGGTCGGCTTCTTTGCCGCTTCTGAGAAAAGCTAGCGAAAAGCTTGTGATAACCTCTGGATTCTCCAATAGCTAAGGATGATCCCTGGCTGTGACAAGTGGATGGCCATCTCTGTGCACACAGACGCTTCCACAAGTAGTCGTCCTTGGCTAACTGCCTCCATGACTTCGACACACACATACATGCTGCCAAATCCGCCCCATTCAAAAGGGGAAAAATTACCTTCAGTACCTCTGCAGGACAGGATATTTCTGGCATTCTTCACTCCGAACTAGTGTCTTCGACCTCTCCCTCCTGCACGTCTTCTGTGCTCGCTGTCAACACAATTACCTCACCAAGTTTCTTCACTCAACTCTCTCTCTCTCTCTCTCACACACACACACAAATACTTCCCACTGGTGTCTTCAACCCTGCTCCTTCTCTGTACAACATCCATCATCTCTTGCTGCCATAGTCATGATCAGAAGCCGATAACAACAGCATCATCATCATCATCATCAAAACTGCAGAAACGAAATTCGCAAGGAAAGCAAGCGCCTGTAGTGGGTGAGTTGTTTCAACAAGCTTTTTCCATTGACCGGAAACCCTAGCAAACCCTAATCCGATTTTTCTTGAGTCAAAACCCCAAAACAACAAAGATGAAGAAGAAGATGATGATGATGAAACTCTGTCCTATTTGGTTTGAGCCCAAATAGGAGAACAGGTTCAGGAAATGTCAAGAATGGGTATAGTAAATTGATGTCTAGAAAGCTTGATGTCTGCAACACTATCACAATTAGTGCAAAAATTTAGCATAACAGAGGGAACTACCTGTTGGTTCAAGACCACTTAAAGATCACCAATTTAAGCTGTCCAAGCAACAACATCAACAAAATTGGAATCAATAGGTCTTTTGGTGGAGAAATTGCTAGCACTCGCCATATTGGATAATGATGCTACAAAGCAGATCATGATAAACAAAATATAGAAATCATCCCTTCATTTGCTTCAAAGCTTGTTCATGTCATACCCCAGCCCCAGTAGTGTGATGTATTGATTTTATGTCCATCAGTTGTGCAATCTCCAATTGGCCTACCCATCAAGCAACACACGGTGATATTAGAACTCTAGCATCTTAAGGATCAGCCATTTTCAATCTTTAAAACAGCTGCGAACAAAAGATGAGGAAAAAAACATCCATTGGGTCAGGATCGTCTTCCTTTTCCAGTAATTGTTTTGTTGAAGATCCACGAACAACAATGTAGCTCTCATGGCCACATTTTAATCCTCTTAGTTTCATAGAGGATGATTGAGGTGCTTATTGGGCATATATATTGGATTCATTTTTGGATGTCTTTTCATGTTGCAAACTCTCATCTTCTTCTGTGTCATGAGATTTTTTGAGCATTTTCAAAAAGATGAACATCTGTCTACATGTCTTTTGCACTACAAATTTCTTGTATGTCATTTGCAACTTGTATTTTTGTGTTGCAAAATGAACACATTTTCAAGCATGCAAATATTAGTCTAAATATATATGGTTTGCTATTTAGATTTCCAAATTCTTGTTCCAAATATTTGGGGTTGATGACCCCCATGTGCAAAGGGTTGGACCTCCGAATGCACCTTTGAGGTTAACATGTTTCCATAGCATTCTAAGGGGTTAGTATTTGTGTGTTCAAACATTTTATATTGGGCATAAATCTGAAGCTAGTAAATTTGATTGAACTAGCTGGAACTTGAAAACTTTTATCACATTAAAAAAACTCAAGATTGCACACTTACAACACAAGTTGTCAATGTATGCATTTATGTGTTTGGGGATTGGAAAAAAACTCCCAACCATCACCTTATATCAAGTCATCAAAGAAAGTGTAATTATTGGAATTGTACTCAGGAAGAAATTGTGTCAACACAAGTCAAGAAGCACCATTTGGTTGTAGCCTATGTGTAAATGCAGCAATTGCGACTTCACAGGCATGGTTGTCATTGTTGGCCAAAGTTTTCTAGATTGATTCCCTTCTTTTTGGAAAAAAAGAGATGGGTAAGATGACAAATGCACATGCTTCCTGCTATCTGCAGAAAAGTTACAACCCTTTAAGGTGAGATATCTCCAACAACTATGAAATCTCACCAGAATTCTTGTACAAGGAATAGCCCTATTAATTTAGCAACAAACAACCATACTATAAACTCACTCTTTAATCAACTTAGCACTTGGTCCTATTCCTGGCATCTTACAGCCTTTAAAGAATCAACATATTTCAAACATCACTAAGAAGGAAAACCCATGACCCATATAACATCATTTCAAAGGAGATCACCACAAGTCTTAGAGTTTGGTTTGTTATTATTGCTATAGTTCAGAAAAGGGCAACTGTCGATCTCATCTAGAAAAGATGTCTCATTCAATAGCTTCAAGACATGAAAAATTTCAAAGGTTTTCGAACACATGAACTGAAAGGAACATAAGGCAAAGGACGGTACATCATGGAACGCAACTAAAATTTTCATTAGTTGCATAAATTTAATTACACACAACATGTGGTTGCAAATATGATTTAAGCATGACATTATCACAAGTCTTGTGGATGAAATATATATTCAAATGTACATTTCATCCTTTGATAGTATAATTAAATGTAACTAATCACCATTTTTTACAACTACAATACCACCAATTACACACTGCCACTTGTAAGGCAAATGTAAATTAAAATTTAAAAAATTACATAGCCTTTTTCATCTCACTTGTCGCAACCTTAACCTTGGGCTCACGACTAAAGTAAGGGCTTACGAAGGTGCGGGCCAAGAATGAAGCTTGGGAGTCACATTCATACTCCTGGTAGTGTAGAAAAGTGTGAAAGAATGAACCCCCACATTCCCAAGTGAACTCCCACTTTGGGAGTTAAAGTCCTGAATCTTCATAGAACAATTACAAGGGTCAAAACCCATTGGATTAAAAAGTTCCTTATATCATTAAAAAGATCTTGGAAATAGATGTCTAAAATGGGTTCGCATGATGCATTTGGGTAATTAAAACACTAATTATGGCCAAAAGAAGGGTCGAAAGTCAAATTGACAATTTGACTTCCAACCACTAAAAGCCAAGAATCACCCTGATTTCCTTACGTGCAAGTGGCATGCCACATACCGTTAAAAAGCTCTCAACAATGATTACAACTTTGTTTTAGACCTCACTTCAATCAAAGGTTTGCACACAAAGTTATAGGCCTCCAAAGTCGTGAAAGTCTCAATTTTGGGAATTTTGAGATTCCCACTTGGAAATCCTTGGACAAAATGACATTTGGGTGCTATTCATGTGGTCAAGCATAGAGTATATTATGAAAGGGAAGGTGGTGGCTTCCCCCAAGTCCAGGCCATGGTGAGTCTTATGAATCCGTGCACCAATAGTCCTCTAACTATGCACTAACCAACTTATTGTTTGGTTTGTGCAGGTCGGTGTGAGTAATTGAACCACTTGTCATTCATCCTAGTCCCATCTCAGAGTTGCAACATGCCCTTCTACCCCTGAAGTGTTCTGAACCACACAACGTGCCCTAATTCTTCCTTCCGTTATCTTCACCTTTCAACTTGCAGTTAAGTCCATTAAAAAGCTTGGGGGTGCATCATCATTCATCCAAATTGGATGGTCTAAGATTGTTCCATGTGCACAATTCATATCATGCCACGTGGCTTAAGGTGAGGACTTCTTAAAAATAATTTAAATTTTCATTTAAGTAGGTAGGTAGGTAGGTAGATATGTAGGTAGGTAGGTATGTGGATAGGTAAGAAAGTAGGTAGTTAGGGAGGTATAAATTTAGGTGAATAAAAAAAATGTAAGTAAATTAATTTGTTAAAACAATTTTAAGTTCATCCCATAGAATTTAACCTTTTTAAATGGTCCATCCCAAATTATGTTTTTCTTTTGGACATTTTAAATACACTTTTTTATATAGTCTACAAGATTTAAATGGAAGACAAAACACATGGGATAAATTTTTTAGTAATAATATGCAACTAGTTTATAATTATAAAATTTATCCCATGTGTTTTGTCTTCCATTTAAATCTTGTAAACTATATAAAGAGGTGTACTTTTGTTCTTTTTTCAATGTTATAAATTATATAATTAGATGTGCATCAAAAAAATTTAATCCCAAATTAAAATAAAATCAACATAATAAGACTACCTACCTATTTAGGCCTTACTTATATATTTACCTACCTACCTACCTATTGACCTACCTTCCTAGCCTAGCAACCTAATTAACATATATAAATAAAATGTACAAATATATAACATATTTTACTTAAAGCACTACTTACCAACTAACACTTAGCCTAACCTACTACCTATTAACTAAAGCAACCTACATTGCACATTAGTTAGGTTCACATGATGTATTTATGTTTAAACCAAATATGCCACATACAACTTAAAATCATGGCTAAACATTAGTTATACTAAAACATGGCCAAATTTGAACTAATTTTATAAAACACCTTAGTTAAATTAAAATTTGATTAAACTTTTAAAAATTCTTGGTTAAACTAAAATTCAACTAAACTTACAAGACACATATGGGTAAACTTTGGTTAAACTAATTTTTTTAAAAACCTATAAGACACTTTGGCTAAACTTTGGCTAAATTAAAATTTAACTAAATTTATAAGACACCTTGGCTAAACTAAAATTTGACCAAACTTACAAGACTCATTGGTTAAACTAAAAATTGACCAAACCTATAAGACACCTTGGTTAAACTTTGGCTAAACAAAAATTTGACTAAACTTATAAAACACTTTTGGTTAAATTTTGGCTAAACAAAAATTTAATTAAACTCATAAGACATTTTGGTTAAATTTTGACTAAACAAAAATTTGGCTAAACCTAAAACACATTAGTTAAACATTAGTTTTTTTTTTTTTGGCTAAACCTATAATGCACCAAATGACTAAATTAAGATTTGACTAAACCTACAAGACACTTCGGCTAAACAAAAATTTGGCTAAACCTACAAAACACATTGGTTAAATAATGGCTTAATTTTTTGGGGTAAACATATAATACACCAAGTGATTAAATTAAAATTTGACTAAGCCTACAAGATATTTTGGCTAAATTTTCGTTAAACTAAAATTTAGCTAAACCTAAAAACACATTGGTTAAACAAATGGCTTCATTTATTTGGGTTAAACCTATAATGCACCAAGTGGCTAAACTAAAATTTAATTAAACCTACCATACACCTTGGTTAAACTTTGGCTAGACTAAAATTTGGTTAAACCTACCATATATCTTGGCTAAACTTTTGCTAAACCTAAAAACACATTGGTTAAAAATTGGTTAAATTAAAAAAATTAGCTAAACCTACCATACATATTGATTAAATTTTAGCTAAACTAAATTTGAGTTAAACCTACCATACATCTTGATTAAATTCTAGTTAAAATTTGACTAAACCTACCATACACCTTGGCTAAATTAAAATAGAAAAAATTAAAAAATTGGCTAAACCATGGAAAAATGAAATCTTATCTAAACATGAACACAATTTTTATAAAAAAATTTGGCTCAAAATAAACCTTACTTAAAATTTATGATTTAGTATTTAATATTGGGAAATTTTCATTTTTTATTATTCATTTTTTGGTTAATATATACTAGTTAAATTTTAATGAAATACTTATTAACATTAATTATTTCATAATTTATATTAACCAATCAATTAGTTGATAGTAATAATTCATCAATAATTAATACTCATTTAATATGATCATTATATCATATTACTATATGATGTTGCCACTATAATTTATTAACAAATAAGAAATTTAGTCAAGTACAAACATAAATTTTTATTGAAAGGAAACTAAAACATGATGCTCACAACATGGAACATGACATTAAGAACTCCTCAAGGTTCTCATCACATGAAATACACAAACTTATGCAATGAAGAAAAGAAAACCAAACCATCAACACCAAGGTATTTAATTAAAAGACTGAACTTCAAATAACCAAACTAATATAGGTAAAAAAAGTAAGTCAACCTTGTGAAAGTAACATAATTACTTTCCTACTCTAATAACTAATAAAACCTAACTGGTTGAGCTTGAATTCTCAACACTCCCTTTCAAGCTCAAATCCACTTCTAGTACACCAAGCATTTTTTTAAGCTTCCTTAGTTTGCATGTACCTAAAGCCTTTGTGAAAATGTCAACAACAGAATAGTTTTTGTAACCAAACTACTTCACATGTACCAATTGCTACGCCTTTGTATCCTACCTCTATGCTTAATAATGTAATTGCTGGTTGTTTCTTACTACTCCAATTAACAACACCACTTCCAAAAGAAAACATGAAACCACTGGTTGATCTTCTATTTGAAACATTACCAACCTAATCAACATATGTGTATCCATGTATTTGTAACTGGTTCTTAGCTTCATAAAAAATTCCACACTTCAAAATATGTTTTATGTACCTCAGTATGCACTTCACATGCATCCAAATGTGGCTTTCGTGGTGTTTGCATGAATTGACTCATTACTCCAACTGCATAATTCAAATTTGGCCTTGTGATGGTCATGTAAATCAAACTCCCCACTATGTATATATACGTAATGGTATCCTCCACAAGGTCTCCTTCATTTGCACTTAATTTCACAGTTTGCTCCAATGGAATTGAAATGGGTTTGCAACCTATCATCCCATATTCGAACAATTTGTTCAAAGCATATTGTTTTTGTAGTAACCATATCCTTTTAGGGGACTGGATTACCTTAATGTTGAGGAAATAACGCAACTCTCCCAAATCCTTCGTCTTAAACTTTTGCTTCAAACGCTTTTTCAAATCATAGATGTCTACATCATTATCTCTTGTGATAATCAAGTCATCAACAATGTAGATGATTATGACTACAATCCCACGATCTGTCTTTTTCACATATAATGAAAAATGTACATTGGATGTTTGAAATCCACTTATAACAAGATACCAACATATTTTATCTGACTAAGCTCTAGGTGTTTGCTTCAAGTCGTACAAAGCTTTCTTCAACCTACAAACCAAATTAAAATGTGTTTGGTCCACATAACCTAGTGGTTGTTCCATGTACACTTCTTCCTATAAATCTCCATGAAAAAAAACATTTTTTACATCCTTTTATTACTACCATAATAATGGTTACTCTTATAATTATCATTTTTATAACTAAAATATAAATCTCCTCATAGTCAATGCCATAAGTTTGGGCATAACCTTTGGTAACCAATCTTGTTTTGTACATTTTCATAGATCCATCTTCATTATGCTTGACTTTGTACACCCATTTGCACCTAATTGAATTATTGTCCTTTGGTCAAACTACCAATTCCCAAGTAGCATTAGCATCCAACGTCGCCATTTTTTCATCCATGGCATTGTCCCACTCAGGGTTTCTAATTGCCTGTTCAAAATAAGTGGGTTCAACCTCTTGTATAATTCTCACCATGTATGCATAATGATGAGCTACAAAGCCATCATATGTGAGTCTTTGTATAAGGTACTTGATTCGTGTGGATCTTTGTACTCCACTGTTGTTGTTAAATGTTTTCAAAACTTTATTGGCCATCCGAGCTCTGAGAATAGTAACTGAAAGGACTTTTAATTCTTCACCCACACTATTTCCTAAATCACTTAACTCACCATCTACCTGATACTTTCTAGATGATGTTTGAGAACTACCATGTATATGTTTGAAGATCTTAATATTCCTTTCCATGGAATGCTACTAGACCCATTAATTGAAGACTCTTGTGGTCCACTAATTAATTGTGATTCTTGTTCCACATTTGATGAAACATCACCATTTCTAACCTCTCCATCTTTTGTTATCTTCAATGGTGAATACCAGCTAACCATCTCATCAAACACAACATCTCTACTCACTTACAATTTTCGAACAGAAGGATTGAAGCATTTATATCTTTTTTATTTTGAGGAATATCCCATGAAGATACATTTTTCGACTTTTGGGTTTAGTTTTGATCTCTTTTCGTTAGGAACATGCACGTATGCAATGCAACCAAACACTCTGAGGTGTGAGACATCTAGTTTATTGCATGTGAATTTTTCTTCGAGTGTCATGCCATGAATTGTTGTTGTGGGTGTTTGATTCACGATATAGATTATAGTTACTATCGCTTCAACCCAAAAATAATTTGGCAAATTTTTCTCATTCAACATGGCACGTGTTATTTCTATAATGTGTTTATTCTTCCTTTCAGTAACTCCATTCTGCTGTGGGGAATAACTACATGAATATTTCCTTTGAATTCCATGTTCCTTCAAGTATTCATTGAAATCACTGAAATATTATCCCCCTCCATCTGACCTTAAGCATTTGATGTTCACACCCTTCTCCTTCTCCACTAATGCTTTGAAATTCAAAAAATGTTGAAACACTTCACCTTTGTGTTTCATGAAATAAACCTACACCTTCTTTGTGTGGTCATTAATGAAATTCATGTAGTACCTGCATCCTGCAATGGATTTTATCTTCATGGTCCACACATCTAAGTGGATCATTTCCAAAGGTTTGGAACTTACATGAGTTGTTTGAACTAGGAATGGATGCCTAGTTTGCTTCCCCAATTGGCATGTTTCACAAACTTTTGACATCACTTCTTTTATTCCTTTGGGAAGACCTCCAACAAGATTTTGTTTCTTCATCAACTTAAAACATTGGAAATTAATATGGCCAACCTACTTGTGCAAAATTCCAATGTTTTCAACTCCTTTTCCATGTGTGAAAATATGGAACTCACCTCAAGTATGTTCGCATCTAAGGTGAACATTCGTCCATTCCTTTGCCCTTTTGCAATCAATTTGCCTTAGTTTTTCATGTCTTCTGCAAAACATCCATTTGAGTTGAATGTCACATGTAAACCTTGTTCCACCATTTAGCGTACCGAGACTAATTTTTTATTATTATGGTTAGAACATAAAGTAATGATAAATACTACATAAAAATAGATAAAATTTATAAATAGCTTCTACCACAAATAGGAAACGATCTTTCTAACGCATGAAAAATTGAGAATTGACGTTTTCATCATCTTTTGTAAAATCAAGTCCACCACGAATTTCTTTTCCATTTCTTTTGTAATTCCTTACTAATACATTTTTCAAGTATTTTGTTTGCCCATCTTGCATGGACAATGGCACCTTGCCAATTTGTGTGATGGGATGTGTAGTGTCATCACTAGTTTCCACAAATTCTGGTGTTTTCAAATCCTTTGTTTTTTTAAACCATTCTCCATGACTAGTGATGTGGTTTAAAGCTCCAAAATCCACATATTAAACATTGTTATATGATACACCTCCTATCATTGAATTTACCATGTGTTGCATCACAAATAGTTGCTCATCACTTTGATTGTTAATTGATGCATAATTTTTTTGTTGCAGCTTTCCATTTCATGCATCATGTTCCCTTTGATAAGAGTTCTTTGCCATGTGCCCAAGTTTCCTGCAATAGTAACAATTTGAGTTGTTATTTGGCTGTTGACCTCGATAACTTCCACCACAACTCCACAACTTCCTCATCCTCTAAAGTTTCTTTGTCCACCTCCATGAAGTTGACCTTCATGTTGATGATGTCCACCATGCAAACTTCCGTGTCGATCTCAAAATGAGGTTTTACCACCTCTACTTTTACTTCTATTAGTGTTTGAGTAGAAAACACTTCCTTGTGATCTTCCATTGGATGAAGTACCAACAACTATCATCTCTTCACTTATAAGGTTATCAAGTCTTGGATATCGATAAATGTTTTTCAAACTACAATTGAAAAATTTGACAAAAACAATTTCCCACATGTGGAAATTTAGGATTATGAATTTTTTGATGGGGAAAGGCTATTGGGAATTCATAATTAGTAATGAAAAAAAACCTCCTCTCCCAGAAAACCCCCACACAACAACAAATTCAAACTAATGAAACTTGGCATGAAAAAACAAGGAAAATTTTGTATTGGTTTTTTTGTGAGTGTGTCCGATTCCATGATTATGTTTATTCAAGATGAAAAATCACCCAAGCAAACTTGGGATACATTGGTGAAGATGTATAACACCAATACATAAGCCCGCAAAATGTAGCTTAAACAAGAGTTACATAATCTACAGAAAAAAAAATGTACATCAATGACTATTTTACAAAGGTGAAAAACCTTTATAGAATTTGGGAGAACTTGAAAGAAGGGGTTTGAAGATTGTGAAACACAAATACATTATCAAGACTTTCATACAAAAGTTTGGTATGTAATCATGTATTTAATATCATACAAAATATTATACAAAATACATACATATACGACAAACCTATGTATAATATAAAATTTTGTATAATATTCAAAACATACATACATATGCAAGGTCCATCTTGTTCAACCCTAACCCTAACTCTAATCCAACAAACTTGAAGAAGAAAAACCCTAATTTTAACCCTAAAAACCCAAGGAAAGAAATAAAATCATTTTCTGAAACAAATCATTTGTGAAACCTCAAAAAGACATTGAGTGTTGCCTTGAGAGATGGTGGACTTTGTCTTTTTCAAAATATATTTGTTCCACTTCAAAATTCATTTTGAAGTCTTCTTAATGTAAACTTTTGTCATAGCAACTTTGCAAAACTACACCGCTCACATGTGACCATGTATTGATTTGAAATTGTGGTAAAACATGAAAAACTATGTCTACTACCATCTCTCAAAATTTCAGCTCAGTTGACTTCATAAAGTGAAAGATCTTATTATTTCCTTGAAATCACCTCAAACTAGGACCTAAACACAAAATGACTTATAACTCGTTCTCAACAACTCCAAACTCCTTGAGATTTGAAGAGACATATTAAATATATGTCTTCTATATCTATTCAAAATTTTAACTCTATTAATGATTACCACAAAGAGTTATCACTTTTTATTTGAACTAACTTCAAAATTGAAGTTGAAACATTAGATACTTGGATCTCTTTCAATACATATCCAAATGACATGAAATTTCTTTCACGTATATTATTTTTTATGATTTATAAGATCCCAAAGCAATAGATTCAAAAATGCTCAAACAAAGGAGATATGACCAAAAAACTAGATCTGACATAGAATATTCAAAAGCTCATAACTCTCACAAAACATATCCTTTTCTTTTGCAATTTTGAAAATAGAAGCGTCTTATAATCTTATATAATCTCGCCAAGTTTCACTCCAAGATCTTTTCACATTAGATTTAGATTTAGATTTAAAAATCTAAGTTTTACAAGCTTTGATATGTTAATTTCTTTTCACCTCTTTTCTTTTCTTTTCTTTCTTTTGACATTTTTTCCTTTCCTCGTTTCTCTTTTGCACTTGATAAACTCCTATGATATTACTAAAAATTATCAAGTTCTAGTTTTATAAACTTTTTAGCTCTAGATCTCTTTCAACTCTCTCATCAAACAACTTTCTAACTCTAGATCTCTTTCAACTCTCTCATCAAACAACTTTCTAACTCTAGATCTCTTTCAACTCTCTCATCAAACAACTTAAGCTCTAATACCATGTTAACAAATAAGAGATCTAATCAAGTATAAACATAAATCTTTATTGAAAGGAAACTAAAACATGATGCTCACAACATGGAACATAACATTAAGAACTTTTTAAGGTTTTTATCACATGAAATACACAAACTTATGCAATGAAAAAAAAAGAACCAAACCATCAGCACCAAGGTATTAAACTAAAAGATCGAACCTCAAATAACCAAACTAATATAATTAAAGAAAGTAATTCAACCTTGTGAAAGTAACTTAGTTACTTTCCTACTCCAATAACTAATGAAACTTAACTAGTTGAGTTTAATTCTCAATATAATTTAATTATACCTTAAACGAAACATAATATGTTTTAAAACAAACCATATAAAACCAAAATGAATTTAAAAAATCCTAATAAGCCCATAATATGAACAAACATATGTTTAATATACCTTGAATACAAATTAAATACTTTAATATGCCATGAATACAAGTTAATATATGTTTAACATACCTTGAAGTAACTAAGTTGCAACCAATTTTGTTACTAAATGAATGTAGGGGCATGTGCTTGGATGAAAAATCCAATAATTTGGTCAATATGGATAGATGTGCAATTTTATAGTTGCACCATAGTTGCAAAAATATTAATAATTTAAAAGGATGGTGACTAGTTGTAAAAATGATAAAACATAGTTACAATTGATAAATAATCACATGTAGTCACAAATTCAATGGTCACATAATATAAAATTTCTAATAGTGTAAAGTGAACAATGGTTATGATTACATTCAAGATAGTTATTTTCCAAAGTAATAGACTATAAAGAAAGTGTCTTTGTTCAAGATGTGTGTGCATGGAGATGGTAGTGGGTGTATTTAATGAAATGAATGCAACCTAGCAACGACCTCCAAATGGCTTCGATCATGTTTGATCATGTCAAACACTTGGAAGATTGGACAACATTCACCTACCATGTGTATGATCCATTCTACTATAAGGTGATGGTGATTGCCATATGTGACATGCAATTTGGGGACATTGAGGTTTAGTGCGTCATGTGCCAAAAATTAAACAAGGTGATGGCAAATAATGGTGTTCCCAATCCAAACTTCTAGGGATTAATGGTTGACAAAGCTCAGGCCAATTGGAATGCAATTTGAATTGTTTATGATAACGGTGATCCAAGTGAACCGATGGTTTATAAAAAACGAATTTGTTTTTTTCACTATAGTTAATCTTTGGACATACACACAAAACAATAAATGAAGCGAGAGATGTGAGAACAACATAAGACATTGTGTTATGAGTACAAAAACATTATTTATTTAGAAAAAGTAGATGTTCAATATGTAATAATCCATTGTTGGTGGTATTCCTCCAAAGGAGCTAATGGAGCTAGACTTCCATTATTGGAAAATTTGCTTAGTTTTTGGTATTTTCAAGTCAAACAATGTGGAGAATTTATGATACATGTCCCACACATCTCTTTTCACATCCCATCTAATTCACAAGTTCAAATCCAAGGTATGATTCATTTTAAATCAACATAATAAACATTTAATTTTTCTTACAAAAATTCACTTTGGGAGAGCTTGCAAACATGCCCACGTGGAACTTTTTAAAAATAGTGCATAATGTATGGTTTCAATAGTCGAGGAAAAGGGGAACTTCCTTGTATGTTGCAACATCAAATGACTATGTTTGGCCTTTCAAACAATTGACATTGTATTTTCATTTCAAGCAGGGTGGTCACCCAGGTCAAGGGCCTAATAAAAGCAAGTTGCTCTTGTGTAAAGCAACCCAATTAGGTGATCCAAAGCAATTTACAAACGCAATTTTAAAATATGCCCTAGAATTGTCTTGCGTAGCTAGAATCACATACATGTATGGTGAGGAGATTTTTGGTTCCTGCAAATGAAAGGCAAACCTAGCCCCCAAATTAAAAGGGGATTCGCATAAACAACCATGTGAATTTTTTCATCCATGTAATTGGCAAATCAAATGTGCAAATTGAACAACTTACGGCCAATCAAGTTCATGGAGATGTTAAGGTTCTTGAGGCTCCATGTGGAGATGGAGTTTGGCATATATAACTATGCCCCCTTACATTGCATGTTCAATGTTTTGCATTGCAAAAAACCACCAAGCATTCTTATGCTATAAGGATAATTACAAAGCCAACTTCAATTGGTGTCCCTACCCCAACTTATAATTATCCAAGGTTGTGGTTTCATTCCTTGGTGCACCCATAAAGTTGCACAAGTTTTGGTTTTGTGCAAATGATTTGAATCGATGCATTAGTAGTACAAAGCACAAGTATGCAGTCGATAAATCATTGCTTAAAAAATTTGACCCATTCAAGTCAAAACAAATCTTATGCAAGATGAAATCAAGTTTTTTGAGGAAGTAAGATTTGTTTTGAATAAGTGACAACCTATTTTTTTTCAAAATATATTTGGAGAAAAAAGTGCCATTCCTATAAATAGGCTAATGGATGAAATGTCGTGGCCAACAACATCTAGTGGTAAGGCTATTCATTGGATTATGATGTCAAATCTATGCTACAATCAGTGGGAGGTTGATCAATTTCTTGAAGCAACTATAAACACAGCATTAAAGGTTCCCCTTCTTGGGCGTGGATGAATATATAAAATTTTATCTAGCCAAAATCCAAACAAGAGGTAATATGAAATTACAACGGGGAACTTCTTAACTTGCACTTGTTTGGATTTTGTAATTATGATTTCTAGTTCTTTAGGTTGATGAGGGAAATGGGTGCCTTATAAACACATGTACCATGTATTACAATATGTCATGTTTTGTGGGGAGTTTGAAAATTTCATCCATTTCCCAACTTGAAGCTATGATGAAGTTTGTCGCTTATTAGTTCATGATCTAACTTCTATATAGGTAGGAAGACACTTTTGAATTGTCACAAAAAAACAAATACATGAACATTGTCAATTTTAACGCTCGTGATGATGCAATCTATTTGGCTTTTAGACTAAAATTTACAAACAATGTTACTACTATGGTTTGATAAAAAAATTCAATAATTGTTCATTCAACATCTTGCTTGGTATGAATGATGTTTCCGTACTATATAGAAATTAGTTATCAGATTAAGTCAAATGTAACTAATAATTTAAAACATTATATTGAAAAATATGGGAAACAATTTTGAACTTTCAATTGTGGGTACCCACAACAAAAGTAATGTAAGATATTATTATCATAAATACAATATTTTATCCATTAGAATGAATATTTTGTAACACAAAAAAAATATCCTTACCACATAAGTAGAATATTTTGTCCATGTGTATGGAATATTTTTATTTACATAGAGAAAATATTTGGCATATGTGGAAAATATATTCTTTAAAAATTTTATGCAATTCACAAAAGTTCAGTTCACATGTTTGTTGTTCACCATTCGCAAGTCACTATTCATGTTCATGCACTCACACGCTAGTGATGTTGTTGAAATTTAAACAATTAATATTAGGCATATATACATCACGATTTACACAATAGATGATGGTGTAAGATTGTTGTTTTCTCTAATTTCTAGAAGTTTTTTTTCACAAATTGCATCCTCTCTTCCCTTGAATTTTTTTGAAATGAAATATTAATAAGTCCTTGTTTTTCATTGTCTGTCATTTTGCACAAAAAATTGAAGTGCAATTGAAACGAAAATATGTAAACTAAAACAAGAAAGAAAAATTAACAAATGCAACACGAGACTATGAAGTTAAGATGTGCCAAGGATTGGAACACTACAAATGGACATTATAGTTCAAGAACAAGAGGTAAATTATGGGAACAAATATGAATACAACCTGATGACATGTGTATCCAAGTTATTATGAGCATAATTAACATTATCATTTCTACAACCATACCTATTGTACTTAATTTGCCAAATTACATATAGGTTCATCCAATGACTTGTTGGGAACCGTCATCCAACATGGGTGGCCTACTCTTTAACATGGGTTTTTTTTAAATCCTTTAAATTTTGTTCTAAAAGGAAAAAATTGATTTATAAAGCCCAACCCTTTCTGTGTTAAAATAAGGGGGAAGTCTTTACATGCAAGGTAAAACATGGGTCTTGTACTTATGTGCATCCTTTTTCCTCAAGTTTTACCCAACATAAAAACCTAGCCCAAAATTTCTTTACATTGGGAGAACCTAGATATTCATGGCCACATTTTTTTATATCAACTTAAGAAGGCATGGGGGAGGGAGGCGGTTTGAAGGTAAAGAAGGGACACATAACATAGGTGTGGGAGTCCAATGGTTTGTGCATTAGAGCTTTTACATACATGGCTTGTGGGAGAAGAGATGTAAAAGGTCCAAGGAAAAGAAAAGGAAAAGAAATAACTTCTTTTAAGGAATTAAAAAAAAATTCCTAATCAAATTTATTACATTTTGGTTAATAGTGTAATGCCATTCTTGCAAATTGGGAAGGAAATTACACTTTATAAAGCCCACCCAAAATAGACAATTTTTTTGGGTCAAACCTTTATATATAAGGGGAGGCATTGTTATAAGTGCCTCCCCTTTCATAAAAATTGAAGTGCATTATTATAAGGACAACCTAGATGCATTCAAATGAATGTTGTAGATGACCCTACAACAAATATTTCATACTTTAGGGATATTACATGTAATTTTCCACACCTTTAAAAAAATAAAATGAGAAATATCAAAGAGTGAAAATTTGTGTTTGGGGAGGCCTTCCAAACTACACTACAATTTCTAATTGAAATTTTTATTTATTTTGGCTAGTTTAAGGTTTATTGTTAATTCTAGTTGATTCTAATCCCAATTATAGTTTGGTTACTAAGGTAAGTTGATAGTCAATTTTATAATAAGCTAATATTAGAGTTGGAATTACTGTAGTAGAAAAAAGTTTGATGCAAAACTTGAATAGACCCAATTAGTAATGTTGATATGTGAAAAAAATAGTAGAATCGTACCAATGGCTCAAAATAAAATTTCAAGGTCTAGTTTTAAAGTTTTGTTGCTTTGAATTTTTATGGCACCATTGATTTTTTCATTTATACTTTTGGTCTTTCAAGCTTTTGGTTTGTTTAAGCGTTTTTATTTTGTTTCCAATTTTTGGTCCTTAAAGATTTTGATCCCTCTTTATTGCGTTTTATGTTTTGTTATACATTTGTGAGTTTAAACTTTTGATTATTTGAAGTGTTTTTTTTTCCCTCAACAAATCTAACATGGAAGAGTGGTGGGTAGCTTGTGCATTTCCAAGGTTTGGTGGCGTTTCATTGTATTTTAAGCCATAATAATGTAACATTGTGGTGTAGCAATAGTGGCATGTTAGCAACCAAGTTATGGATTATTAGTTCCAACTTTCTATGAGGCCCAATGTTTGTGTATTTATTGATGGTAAAGGAAGATGTGTGGAGATTATTGCAATGATAATGACCATTCTACAAAAGTTTAAGTGTAAGGGACTTCGGGTTAACTTTGTAAGTTTGGTTTGGGTTTTATGAAGTTTTTATTTCTTACAAATGAAACACATTTTAAAAACTTCATTTGCTAATCATGGAGTTTTCGGTGATAAAACTACATGAACTTTATATTCAACAAGGTTATTGTATATAAATATGTGCAATGTTGGCATTAAGAAGGCCCTAGTTATTAATTGATGAAACCATGGTGAACAATAACACTACTTTTAGTGTCAAACAAACATCAATTGGCTCAATTTTGTTGATTTTTATTATTAAAGAATAAATTTTAGTCTTACTTGTAATGATAAAGCTCTTATATTTGTAATCAATTTTTTTTGTTACTTTAGTATTCACTTTGTTATATTAATAAATTTTGACAAGAAAATAGTCACATAATCTTTTTCAAAAATGGATCATGATCTAAAGTTTTATTAAGGTGACTCAATTTAATTTGTGTGAAAGTGAACTACTGGCCATAAAATTTTAAGGTGGAAGCACTTAATAATGTTATTATACCCTAAACCAACATTTATAGTGGCTACATGTCACCACTCAAAATAGGGTGAAAAATGGATTGTACTTTATTATTGAGGGAACCTATCCTATATAGTTTTAAACTTTGATCATATACATGTTCAAAGCCTTTCCAAGTATGCAAAATATGCTTCAATATTTTGGATTCTTCCCAATTCTAACTTAATGTTTACAAGTTTGAATTAGCCCAACATTTATTTTGTGAATTTGTCAATTCAATTTAGTTAGCCATACTTTCAACTATTAGATGTCAAGGTATGATTACAAGGTAAACTTTTTATAATTAAGAAACTTGCAAGAATAATTGAAGATAATTGTTGCAACCCCACTTTGAAGGAAGTGTGAGGTCACCTAAGCACTCCTGAAAATGGGACTTGGGAGTCCTCCGAGACTCCTGAAAATTCAAAATTCGATTGCATGGGTCAAAACACCTCGCATTGAGGTGTTTTTTATACCGTTGGAAAGGTCTTGAAGTGTAAATGTTCAAGTTGGCCTCGCATGAGCCATTTGAACATCTAAAGCACAAGTTATAGGCGAAAGAAGGGCCTGGAGTCAAATTGGCAGTTTGACTTCCGACCATTAAAAGTTGGGAATCGACCCGATCCCGGTGTGTGTAGGTGGAGTGCGACACATCATTGGAAAGCTCTCAAGGAGAGTTACAAGTTTTCTTCAGAACTCGTCCCAATCAGAGGTCAAAGTGAGAAGTTATGAACGCCCAAAGTCCTGGGAATCTAAACCGGAACAGTTTCGGGACTCCATTTTGGGAGTCCCGGGAAAAAGTGCCATTCGGATGCAAGTGCAGCAAAGAAACGTAGAAAATACTATATGGGGGAAGGTGGTGGTTTCCCCCGAGTCCAGGCCGTGGTGAGTCAAGTGAGTCCAAGGTTGCCCGTGGCTTATCCCAACACCAAGAGTGTGGAGAATGAGTTCTAACCAACTTGTTGGTTGATTTTAGATGCAGGACCCAATAACTAAATAGCTTGTCCCTCATCCTAGTCTAATCCCGGAGCTTTCAGCACGCCCCTCTCACACCTTTTAGTGCTAGAAGCTGGGAGTGGCACCAAGTTCCAACTATTTCCGCTCTTTAACATAATTAGACCCTTTTTGGGTCTAATAAGGAACTTGGGGGTGCGTCAATCATTGACTAATAATGACTCAAATGAAACCTCTTTATTGTTTACCCTATCTTCAATGCCTTTGAAAACATTTTAATTAAGAGACATTTGAAATCCTTATTTGTAATTGGTGAAATCTCATGTCCCAAAGGCCAAAAAATAACACACAACATGAAGAAATGGTGTCATCACAAACCATGAGCCAAAAAATCACCTAGTTTATTCCATGGTTGAAACAACAAAACGCAAGACATGAATGTGACAATTTCAAAAGTTCCATGTTGGCACCATGGTTGCTTTTGCATATTTCAACAAATCACAGTCACAACAAACAAAACAATGACATCGAGACCCTGTAATTAAATTACTTGTTGCCATTTTTGCTTATGCGAGCAAAAAAAGTGAAGCTATAATTGAATTGATATCGATGCAAAAAGTTGTTAAACACAAAAAGTTGCGTAAAAAATAAAGTTGGGGATGAATTACAACAATTTTTGAAACATTTTCATTCACATCAAGGTCATAAATCACATGCTTATGGATGTATTTTGAGATGAAGCAAAGGATGAATTATAACAATTTTTTAAGCACTTTCACTATTATCATAATCCCAATTTACATGTTTGTGGATGTAATTTGGGGTAGTGTTGAATGTGTGTTCTATCATGATTCAAAAATGTTTATTTCAAAGGTGCTTATAAAATCAATTGCATTTATTCAATGTTCATTTGTATTTAACATATGTTTACTTTGCACCTTGGCACATGTGAAATAACTTTTTTAAACAAGTTGTCCATTTCTATTAAGATCATGAAAACAAAAGCATAAGATGCTAAGTGCACATTTCACAAGGAAGATTATTATTAAATTTAGGATGTAATCTATGATTTTTTTAAAATTAAATAAAAATAATTTTACAAAAGTCCAAAATTAATTATTTCACTTTAAGTAGGTTCAAAATCCTCTTGTCTTTTTCACAAAAGTAAGTTTGTGATAAAAATAAAAAATACTTATTGCCAAACTCCTTATTTTGACAACTCAATAAGGAGAAGTTAATACTTAATGAACCTTGAACCCAATAACCCAGTCTCTCTTTTGCAAACAGGGCCAAGAAAGACCATATACATATTATATATATACTCATTGTGTACATACGTATTTATTGTAGGTTAATGAACATGTACGTACGTACGTAAAAAAAATAGAAGCATAATTTTTAAGGGTTTTTTAAAAGCATTATCATATCATTGGGGCAATGGACAAATTCTTACATATTTGTCCTTGTTAGACGTCTTGAAGAATTGCACTTGGCTTTTGGTCTTGCGTTTGATTTTGCTTTATGGGATACGAAATGAGGATATTTTAGGTGGTTACAGGAGATGAACAATGAAAGCATTGAAATTAAGGTTAAAAGGTGACAAGAGCTGAAGTCAATGGAACTTAATTCAACTCCAATTCCCGTAGTATAGCATCCTCGTTAGAGATTTGATTTCGTGAAATCCAACCCTGGAGAAGTCTCCAACAGGGGCCAACCACAATTTGAAAAAGAAAGGTTCATGTTTCATTTGTAATGTTTTTGTTGTCAAAACTGAAATGAAGGTTACCTTATTTATGCCATCTCTTAGTTCAATTCTTTTTAGGTTATTTCTTTTCAATATCAAGGATGTTTCAGCACTTATGATGATTTTTTTGTCGAATTTGATGGCAATGTGATCAATTTTTTAGTTATATTGTTGAACCTCTACGCAAGTTAGAAACAAAGCATGGTTGGAAAACCTTAAATTAGAGTGACGACATTTGTGAACCATACCGACACAACCATGTGCGGTAGTCTCAGGTTTTAACAGTTACATCAGGGTTATTTGAATGGGGTGAGGTTATTAAGGGCTTTTAGCGACTTCATAGGGTGATGAGTGTGCATGGTGCGAAGGGGGTTATTTTCTTTTCCGAAATGCGTTATT
>Ga0116229_10003408_pt1 | contig 26083 bp, 26 predicted proteins | sample S1TSphgellanicum_3_FD_87313 | JGI IMG/M metagenome (GOLD analysis project Ga0116229, IMG submission 87313) | Host-associated microbial communities from peat moss isolated from Minnesota, USA - S1T2_Fc - Sphagnum magellanicum MG | ecosystem: Host-associated > Plants > Peat moss > Unclassified... | reverse complement strand
ATATCTTGATGAGGTCTCTTGAGCTTGATCCTTATCCTTTCCGTCCGTTGACCTTCACATCCTATTTCTTCATCTTAATTACTTCAAGTAACTAACTACTAGGATAGTTTATTAGTAGTAACTAATAACGTCCTTGAATTCTTACTTGACTAATTCAATGGTTGAACTAACATTCCCTTGTACCATTTACTCTCTTGATATCCCCTACCTATTGATTTTACCATGCACTAGTTAACTATGTAGTACATAGTAAATTGGAAGTAAATTTGCACCACAAAAAACCCCCACATACTTCTAAATCCACCGTCGAAATTAAGGTTTGATGAATCCATTAGATCTAGGATGTTCGAGTTTCATGAGGTTCTGCCGTCACTCCCACACCTTACGCCTACCCTAATTTGTTAAATAAAAAGGCCTCACCCCTGCAAGTACCGCATTGTTTGTACTACCTTCTTGGTTTTTGTTGATGCATGTGAAAACTAATCATGGCAAATGATATTGCTACACCTTCAAATCCTCCAGTTGCACTAGTAGAATAGGAAGAATTTAAAGAAGCACCGTTCGACGTGATTGTTTTTCAACGGCCGCGCGAAGAAGAACCGCCCAGGCGAGTGGTGCGCACTTGAGTCGATCGTTCGGCATGAGATCGTCGATTGTCTCCTAACCCACATGCTTTAGCAATTTATTTAAAATTCTTTCCTGCTCGTGGAACCACGCCAGAAAGGTTTGAAGAATGTCAATGTGAAGATGATGATGTCTGTTTCCATTGTCGAACGTGGGTTCCTAGTGATGGCCATTATCGTTGGCTACGAGGGCCAATCAACCCCCTTTCCATGGAGCACCGAATCGAGTACCTTGTTCGCACCATTCGTTGCATTCTAGATTTTTTACAATTGTGATCTATCTTTTAAGTCGGTTATAAAGTTGTAATTCACCTGAGGCTACTCAGGCGAAAATGTTAATACTTAAGTTTGATTTGATTCTATTTAAAAGTCTGATAGAAGTGAAATTAAATAAAATGTATTAGGACTACATCCTAAAAATCTTACAAGTACATCATTAGTGCTTAAAGATTCTTCTACATACTAACTTAACCTTGTCATGGCGAATTGCTATTGTTAGTTATGGGCTTGTATTCCCTAGATATCAATAAATCACATCTAATTTTACATCCCTTTTCCCTTCTCTACAACATAAAAGGGATAATGTATTTTAAAAGGTTTACTAGGTGTTTAATTGATTAAGCGTTACATCAATTGAAATAAAGAAGTATTATATGCCTAAAAATATCACAAAAACTGATTCAATTATTAATAATCACTATTTGGAGGCTTATAAGCATTCAAATCATTAGTATTAAGGAAAATTACGGAACTAAAGCTTAACTAACTATTGAGCTATAATCCATGGCTCACAACGAGCCACGGGCAACATGGACACACTAGACTCACCACAGCTCGGACTTGGGGGAAGCCACCACCTTCCCCTTATAGTATACTCTGTGACTGGCCATGGAGCCTACATCCAAATGGTTTTTTTCTCCCGAGACTCCCGAGTGGGAGTCCCAAAATTACGCCGGTTGGGACTCCCACAACTTTGCGAACGGACCTTGGATTGAGATGCGATCTAAAGCAAAGTTATAGCTCTCGTTAAGAACTTTTCAAGGGTATGTTGCACGCCCTTTGCAACTAAGTAAATTAGGTCGATTCCCGACTTTTTCTGGTCAGGAGTTAAACTGCTAGTTTGACTCCAGGCCTTTCTTTTAGCCATAACTTGTGTTTCAGATGTCCAAATGAGCAATACGAGCCCATTTTAGATATTTACATTCTAAGAGCTTTCCAATGATATAAAGAATGCCATAAACCATTGAGTTTTGACCTTTGAAATCCCTTTCTGAAGTTTTGGGAGTCCATTGGGACTCCATCTCCCAAAGTGAGAGTTGCTTTGGGAGTGTGAGGGTTCACTCCCTCATACTCCTTCACATTTTCTTACACTCCCGGGAGTATGTGATGTGACTCCCGAGCTTCTTCTTGGCCCGCACCCTTGTGACCTCTTTGCCTTGACTCCCATGCTTTTTCTTGGCTCGCAACCTTGTAACCCCTTAGCTTTGGTTGTGAGCCCAAAGCTAGGGTTGCGACAATTTTACTAGCCTAACTTGGGAACCATGGACCATCCTATGTAAGCAACAACAATATTCCTAACCCATGGACAATGATTCCTAATATGTATTACCTAGGAAACCTCCCATTTTCTTTCTCCAACACACCTGTAGCATACCTTTTCCCAAATATGATGTCTATTGGAATTGTTGCAATTAGAGGAAGTCAAAGTGTCCAAGCGTTTGTGATGACTCCCTAGTAATTGCTCCTATTGGTGGGTTTTTTAGTAAAAATTTGGTGCCTTATTTCCAATCGCCCACATGAAATCCCCCAACAAGATTCGATAATTATGGAGGTGGGATACTTATGGAAGGCAGTGGTAGTCCCCTTCATGGGAGTGGATGACCACCAAAAGGGGGGAATGGACCTTTGGGAAGAGGTGTTGGACCTCCAGGCAAAGGTGGACCCCTGAATGGAAGTGGATCCCCAAGTGGTGGAGGACCTTTAGGAGGAGGTGGAGGTGGATTTCTGGTTGGAGGCGCAAGTATGCCTTTTGGTGTTCCCTGGCCATGTTCCCCTTGGAACCCATGGTACCCACCATGGTATCCACCATAGGCACCCACTATTCTTGTGGCTTCTTCATCAAGGAAATCATTGTTGTATGTAATTTACTCTATTGGGACAAATCCGAATGCACATGTTCGAATGTTTCGGAAAACAATTTAGGCTAACGGTGAAAAGCGGGATGTTGACATAATGAACTCGTTTTGTTTCACCTTAAGAGATGCAATTTTAGAGTGGGGCGAAAATTTTATGCAATTTCATGCAAGTTGCTCTTTTATGGAGTTAGAAGTTACATTTTGTAAGCATTATCACACTATTCAAAATGATGAACAAATTGACATGGCTCTTAGAGTCATTAAACAAAGTAATGACAAAAAGGTTAAGGCTTATTATGAACGAATCCTCAAAATTGCCAACTATTTTCAACATGAAGTGAACGACAACTTGTTGACAACCTTCTTCCGAGTTAGATTGGTCCCCTACTTGCAAATTGCAATTACAGGAATGAAGCAAGATACCTTATTCAAACACAAAGAATTTGTGGTCACTTATGAGGAGACTATGGCAAATGCAAAGGAGTGTTGAAAATTATTAGAACCACCAAAAAAACTAGAGAAAGCATTAGACAACATTCATATAAAAAATATGTGTGGTTTCTATCATAAACCAAGGCATCTAAAGGAGCATTGTCATTGGAACCCAAAGAATCCAAACAACAAGTTGAAAGACAAAAAATAGTTTTAGTGAATGAAGTTTCTCTTCAAGCAGGATGAAGATCAAAAGGAAACCATGAGAAATAGGGGAACCGAAATCAAGGAAGTTCCTTGGTTTACCATTGTTTCATATGCAATTCACTATAATAATATATATCATTGTCCACATAAATCAGTTGCACAAGAGATGTTTCAAGACAAAGTCTCCCATGTAGGACCAAAAAAGGATGAGGCCACTGTCAACATGGTATTAGCTTTTGAAACAAGGAACTAGAACCCAAGACTAATGTTGCAACGAGAGAAGGAGCCTTGGAAAACCAAGAACGTGGAAGATTGGGAATAGGGGGAGCAATTGTAAAAGACCTTTGCATTAGTCATCCAACAAATGCAAGCATCGAAATCCATAGTGGAAACATCCCGAAGGAGCCAACCACCAATGTAAGAATCATTTAAACCAATAAAAAATGGAATTTTGTTGATGATGGAGCAATTACCAAAAAAAAAATGTGCTCTAAAAAATTGGTTAACAATTATTAAATAGTAAACATACTTTCACCTTCGGTCAATTCATGCATTTGGCCCTTGAATATTTCCTGGTAGTCAACCAACCCATCCTCAAGCTCCACCTTGTGATGTAAAGTCAATTGCTATAAATCTTCAACATGGTAGTAATTCCAATACATGTGGGGAAAAACCTAGTGGAGGATGTTTTGTTGGATGGGGGCTCATGTGTTAACATTATCATGGAGGTTGTGAAGAACAAATTTGGATTATCTATCTCAAAACCTGCACCTATACCCTTAGGATGGGAAAAAAAACCCTAATTAAACCAATAGGGTTAATTTGAGATTTGAAAAATCCATATCCATGGTATCCTGTATATCGTCACCTTCATAGTAATGAAGAACAACATATTGGATGCTAGTTACTCCATGCTATCGGATCGTCCATGGCTATGAGATGCCAAGGTTACACATGATTGGGGGAGTAACTTCATCAACATTGAAGGTAATGGTAGTATCCGCACCATAGCAGTAATAAAACATTTGGATAACAACATTAAACACCCAAAAGTTTTATTTTGCTACGATTTTGTTAATGAAATCATAGATGAGGAGGAAGACATGTTGTTAGCAACCAAACTATATTTGTTTACAATTGGCACCATTACTTTATTAAAGCCAAAAAAATTAGTGAAGGTGGTAGTCGATGCAAAAATCAATATCGATGCAAAAACCAATATAGGTGCAAAAACTGGTATTGATCCCAAAAATAGTATTGATGCCAAAATCGATACTAATACCAAAATTGGTACCGATATGAAAATTGATATCAATGAACCAATTTTTTATTTTCCACACAGACCGAGAAATTTTTTGGTGGACACTACGCCAACTTGAAGTAGGACATGAAGATGGCAAAGTGGAATTTATTAGAAATCCAAATTCGCCCACTAAATTTGGGTACTCACAATGAATCACAAGTGGTGAAATTGAACACTGATTTGGACCTTTTTATGGCAAATGTAATAGAACAATTGTTGAAAAAATGCAAAAACGTCTTTGCGTGGATGTACAAGGATCTAAGAGGTATTCCATTGCACTTAGCACACCATCAAATTGTGCTTAATACCAATTTACCTACCTCACATCAAACATGGTATCAGGTGAATCCGAACTATGTTGCGGTCATAAAACAAGATTTAGACAAGCTATTAACTGCAAAATTCATCGTCCCAATGGAGGAGGTAACTTGGCTCTCTCCCATTGTGGTGGTACTGAAAAAGAATGGGAAGTTCTGAATTTGCGTGGAGTTTTGAAAACTTAACATTGCCACGAAAAAGGATCCCTATCCTTTGCCTTTTACGAAGGAAGTACTTGACATGGTGGGAGAGCATGAAGTCTACTCGTTTCTAGATGGCTTTTTGGGTTATCATCAAATAACGATCGCCTTGGAAGACATGTACAAGACTACTTTCATTACCGATTGGGGAACATTTGTTTAGATAGTCATGCCTTTTGGATTGAAAAATGCTCCACCAACTTACCAACGAATAATGAATATGACATTTCGTGAATACCTTAGGGTGTTCATGAAATTGTTTTTAGATGACTTTAGTATTTAATGACTTCAAAATGCACCTTACCAAACTTCGGTTGTGTTTTGACAAATGCCAAAAATTTGGTATTAGTTTGAATCCAAAGAAATGCATGCTTTTTGGTTTACTCAAAGGTCATACTTGGGTATGTTGTCTTCAAGGTGGGAAAATTATTTGATTTGAAAAATATTTTGGTAATCGAAAATATGCCTGCACCAAAAACACTTAATAACATATAGGTTTTCAATGGGATGGCCTAATTTTATCAATGTTTCATCAAGAACTTTACCTTCATCATGGCCCCCATCACAAAATTATTACATAAAACATAGGTGTTTGTGTGAACTGCCGAATGTCAAAAAACATGGGAGGCTATAAAACAAAGGTATCTGGATGTTCGATCTTAATTGCACCCAAATGGGAGATGGAGTTTCATGTCCACATAAATGTGTCAAATCTAGTAGTTAGGCCTATGCTAGCTCAAAATCCTATTGGAAAATGTGATTAACCAATTGCATATGCTTCAAGACTCTTAAACAATGTGGAGAAAAACTACACCACCACCGAAAGAAAAGCCTTTGCCATGGTTCATGCTTTGCATAAATTCAAATGTTGTCTATTAAGAAACAAGTTTGTTTTCTACATCAACCACATGGCATTGTTATACCTCATAAAAAAACTTCAACTATTAAGATGAATTGCTAGGTGGCTATTGTTATTCATGAGTATGATTTTTTGATGGTGTACAAACCAATGCATTCTCATTTAATGGCAAACACTTTCTCGCGACTTCCTGATGCTACAAAAAATCCGAGGGTGCCTAACAATATTATTGATGCATAGTTGTTTGCACTTCAATTGGAATGGTTACAAAAAGTGCATACGTACATCTCTACTGAATTTTTTTTAAAGGGATATTCCACGGAGCAATAGAAGAAATTGGTGTTGAAGGCATTGCCGTTTACCATCATCAATGGGATGTTATACAAACAAGGGCAAGATCAAATTTTGTGCCAATGTTTACATGATGACGAGATTTTGGTAATCTTATAAAAGATGCATGAAAGAGTTGGTGGCATACTTTTTTCAATGGACATCATAGCACGAAAGGTGATGGAATGCTAAGTACTAGTGGCCAACCTTGCACAGGGATGCATAGTAGCACTGTCAATCTTGAGATGCTTGCCAATAAACCAAAAATCTTTTACATACCCCAATGGCAAAATTGATCACCATGCTCCTAGTTGAACCATTCATGAAATGGGGTTTGGATTTCATTGGCCCCATTAAACTCATGAGTTGCTCACATGACAATATGTACATTTTGGTTGCTACCAATTATGCAACCAAGTGGGTGGAGGCAAAGGCACTAAAAACCAACGTGGCTGTAGTCACAATTCAATTCATTTATGAATTCATTTTAACTGAGTTTGGTTGCCCTTTCATTTTGGTTAGCGACCAAGGTGCCCATTTAATCAATGAGGCCATCCAAATCCTTACCATTCATTTTTTGTTTTAGCACATAGCTCTACAACTTACTACCTTCAAGGAAACATTTAGGCATAATCTACTAATAAGGTTATTGGTTTGTTACTGACCAAATTAGTCAACAAAAATCACATGGATTGGGATAAACATTTCCCATTGTTTTATTTGCCTATAGAATGGTTTTCAAGGTGGGCACAGGTCATACTCCTTTTTAGTTGGTGTATGGATTGCATGTTGTGATGCCTACTGAATATTTGCAACCTATGACCAATTTTGTAATGTTTTAAAGTTTCGCCATGACATGGGTTTTTAGTACCAAACTGTTAAAGTTAAAGAAGTTGGAGGAATTTCAAACACTGGCAACAAAAACCATAGGCAAATGACAATGGAATCATGCATTATGGGCGCATAATCATTATTAAACCAAGTCCTTCTCCCTTAGCGACCATGTGCTTTGGTTTCCAAAAGCACACAAATAACACATGAGCAAGTTCAAACAATGTTGGTTTGGACCATGCATGATCCAGTATTGTTTACCTAATAATATAACACTTCTAGTGATTATAAACAAGTTTGATCCCAACCCCATCTTAGTGAACATCAACAAACTGAGCCCTATTGATTCTAAAACTCAATTGCTTTTAGAAGACTAGAATCAACAGTCGAAAGGGGGAGGGATATAACCAATATCGAAATAAGGTTCATGTTGAGAATTCAAGCTCAACTAATTAGGTTTCATTAGTTACTGGAATAGGAAAGTAACTAGGTTACTTTCACACAAGGTTGAATTATTTTCTTTACTTATATTAATTTGGTTATTTGTGGTTTGGTCTTTTAGTTAAATACCTTGGTGTTGATGGTTTGGTTATTTTTTCTTCATTACACAAGTTTGTGTATTTCATGTGACAAAAACCTTGAGGAGTTCTTGATGTTATGTTTCATGTTGTGAGCATCATGTTGTAGTTTCCTTTTAATAAAGATTTATGTTTGCACTTGAGTAGATCTCCTATTTGTTAACATGGTATCAGAGCTTAGGTTGTTGAATGAGAAAGTTGAAAGAGATTTAGAGCTAGAAAGTCTTTAGAACTAGAGCTTGAAAGTTTCTAGTAATATCATAGGAGTTTGTCAAGTGCAAAAAAGAAACATGGAAAGGAAAGAATGTGAAGAGAAAGAAAAGAAAAGAAAAGAGGTGAAAGGAGATCAACATATCAAGGTTGTGGAAGTTGGATCTTTAAATCTAGATCTAGATCTACTGTGACAAGATCTTGGAATGAAACTTGGAGAGATTATAAAAGACTATAAGACGCTTCTATTCTCAAATTTTCAAAAGAAAAGGATATGTTTTGTGAGAGTTATGAGACTTTGAAGACTTTGTGCCAGATTTGGTTTTTTGGTCATATCTCCTTTGTTTGAGCTTTTTTGGATCTATAGTTTTGGGATCATAAGGAATATATATGTGAGAAAAATTTCATGTCATTTAGATTTGTATTGAGAGAAATCCAAGCATTTAAATTTTCAGTTTCAATTTTGAAGTTAATTCCTTTTGAAAATGATAACTCTTTGTGGTCATCATCAATAGAGTTGAAATTTTTAGCAAATATAGAAGACATATATCTAATGTGTCTCCCAAAATCTCAAGGATTTTGGAGTTGCTGAGAGCAAGTTGTAAGTCATTTTGTGTTCAGGTCCCAATTTGAGGTGACTTCAAGGAAGTAGCAAGATCTCTCATTTTATGAAGTTAAATGAGCTAAAATTTTGAGAAGGTAGTAGAAATAGTTGTTCATGTTTCACCAAAATTTTAGATCAATCTAAGGTCATATGTGAGCGGTGTAGCTTTGCAAAGTTGTGACAGAAGTTTGTTTTGAGAAGACATCAAAACATTTTTTTGCAATGGAGCAAATACAACTTGGGAGAACTTGAAGGAAGGAGTTTGAAGATTGGGAAGCGCAAATACATTATCAAGACCTTCATACAAAAGTGTGGTATGTAATCATGTATTTAATACCATACGAAATATTATACGAGATACGTACATATACGTAAAACTCATGTATAGTATAAAATTTCGTATAATACTCAAAACATACATACATATGTAAGCTCCATCTTGTTCAACCCTAACCCTAACCTTAATCCTATAAACCTAAGGAAGGAAAACCTTAATCCCAATCCTAGAAACCCAAGGAAGGAATTAAAATCATTTGTGAAACCCTAAAAAAACATTGAATGTTGCCTTGAGAGATGGTAGGCAGTCTTTCTCAAATTGCAATTGAAAAATTAGACAAGAACAATTTCCAAGTGTGGAAATTTAGGATTATGAATTTTTTGATGGGGAAAGGCTACTGGGAATTCATAATTGGTGATGAGAAAGAACCTCCTCTCCTAAAAAACCCCACACAATAACAAATTCAAGCCAATAAAACTTGGCATCAAAAAACAAAGAAAGTCTTGTATTGGCTTTCTGTGAGTGTGTCCAATTCCATGATTGTGCATATTCAAGATGTAAAATCACTCAAGCAAGCTTGGGATACATTGGTGAAGATGTATAACACCAATACACAAGCCCGCAAAATGCAACTTAAGCAAGAGTTGCATAATCTACAAAAAAACAAGATGAACATCAGTGACTATTTTACAAAGGTGAAAAACCTTACAGATGCTCTTGCATCTATAGGAGCCCCTGTAAAGATGAAGATTTAGTGGCCATCACCTTGAATGGACTTGGAAAATACTATAGCCAGTTTCGTACTTCAATTGCAGTTCGAAAAACATTTCCCAATTTCCAAGACCTAATAACACTACTTATAAGTGAAATAGTAAGAAACAACCAATAGTTGCACTATCAAACACGGAGGCAGAATACAGAAGTGTAGCAATTGTTGCATGTGAAATAGTTTGGTTACAAAAACTACTATCAAATTTGGGATAGTTAGTGGATGCTCCTGTTGTCATTTATTGTGATAACATTAGTAGCATACTACTTGCTAACAACCGGTTTATCATGCTAGGACAAAACACATTGAGGTGCACTACCACTTTATTAGAGAAAAAATTATAGCAAAAGAAATTGACCTTATTCATGTCAATACCAAAAATCAAGTTGCTGACATTTTCATAAAGGCTTTAGGTACAAATAAGCTAAGGAAGTTTAGAAAAATGCTTGGTGTACTAGAAATGGATTTGAGCTTGAGGGGAGTGTTGAGAATTCAAGCTCAACTAGTTAAGTTTCATTAGTTACTGGAGTAGGAAAGTAAGTAGGTTACTTTCACAAGGCTGAATTACTTTCTTTACTTATATTAGTTTAGTTATTTGTGGTTTGGTCTTTTAATTAAATACCTTGGTGTTAATGGTTTGGTTCTTTTTTTTTCATTACACAAGTTTGTGTATTTCATGTGATAAGAACCTTGAGGAGTTCTTGATGTTATGTTTCGTGTTGTGAGCATCATGTTGTAGTTTCCTTTCAATAAAGATTTATGTTTGCACTTGAGTAGATCTCCTATTTGTTAACAGTTCAACACGACAATTTTGGAAAATGGAATAGGCATAGAATTTTCATTTTCAATGGATGGAACCGAAAACCAAGATTTGGTAGTTGGAATCAAAATTCAAAACCTACTAGCTCGAACTAAAAACCTAGAAGGCTTAATTGGAACCAAAAATTGTACCATAGGGTCAATAACTAAAAATTTGTTAATTGGAATTCCTGACTTAGTCAAAAATGCGATGACTATTGGTCAAATTTTGCATCTGACATATTCAACAACCAATTCCTTTGCAGTAGAATCGGTTGTTAATGTAGTGGATGGGAAATCAATGGATGACAATAAAACCCATCTTCTCACATCCATTGGCACTTTTGCCTTTTCGTTGAAATGGTACCCAACGAAAAAGAACGTGGAAAGGGCATTAGTGAATCGATGTCGCGTTTCGACAATAGCGCGTTTTCGAAATCCAATGAAAAAAACAACGAAAAGGCATCAGTGAACCGATGTTATGTTTTGGCAACACCGTGTTTTCAAAATCCAACAAAAAGAAACAACACATTGCTTGAATCAGTATCCAAAGAGCGATACCGTGTTTTGCAAACAACACAACTATTTGCAAAAACAACTAAGTTAGCCCATCAAGTATAAATGTGGGACCTTCTTTCCCATTTCACCCTTCGCATTTTATTTTCTATCATTCCATTTGAGTAAATCCTAGAGTGCAAAAAATTGGTAGATCGACCAAAGTTTTTGTTTTTGGCAAGATGAGAGGAGGAGTGAACAAGGAAGAGGCAGAAAGGTTTTCACAATTGGGCAAAGATAGGTGGAAAGTTGTTGTAGAGCATAATGAGGAAGAGGAGGGAATTGAAATGGAAAAAAAATTGGAAAACAAGAGGAGGAGAAAGATTGTGAGTTTTTCCAATGGGGTAGGCTGATGTTTAGCCAAATGGATAAGTTTCAACGTTGGGTAGCTAGCAGGGATGTAGCATGGGTGAAATTGATAGGGCTTTTTGGTTTGACGACCTTTAAATTGACACCCATTAGGCATGCAATCATGAAGGAATTTTTACAATTGATAGTTTAGTTGAATGTAGATGCCATTGAATTTGTGGTGCAAGGGATTCCGATAATTATTACTAAAAACCATGTTACATAAATGTTGTGTCTACCAAAAACTGGAATCATGAAGTTGTTGACAATGTGTTTTGGAAAGGCGACAAATCTATGCCTAAGAGCGTTTGTGCAAAAAGAAGGGTGGATAGTTTCCTAGTTCAAGGAAAAGTATGTAGCCAGATTTTTAGCGTTGATTCAAGTAATCTAGCTCAAGGGGACTTGGGGGATGTATGTCAGCAAAAAGCTCATGTTTTTGGTGGCCTTTGCCAAACTTCAAAAAATTGATAAATTGGGCTTAAGTTGTTTTCAATAACTTGCATTCTAGGTTGTAAGATTTGTTCGATGCTATCAAACTTTTTAAAAAAATTCGAGCAAGGAAACAAAATTCAGTGGAGCCTAAGTGCTAAATATCATCCTTTAACATTGGTTTCCGGTCGACTTGAATTTCCAACTATCATAATCCAAATACAAGGATGAAAACGCAAATAATTCTTCAACGAAGCTAGATCCTAATGTGAAGTGCAAAAGGCTGATACCATCCCTTCAAGGCGAACCGATTGATCTCAACAACCTTTTTTTAAACGTAACAAGAAGTTGGTTAGTCGAACCAATAACCATTTTCTGGTTCTATATCAAAAATATATGTACTACCAACAATGGGTAATTTGTACGTGGAACGTTTACAACAGCGATTGCTAACCCCATCACCTAGGAAATGGACACCTGGTGAGTGATCCTAATCATGAAAGCCAAGCCCAGAACAACAAGAGATGACAAGGAATCCAAGTCTAGGCGTTCCTCTAGAAACATCACCTTTGAGGCTTGCCCTCACGTTTTCTAATACCATACCTTTTCACACCCATTCTTTGTCCCAAACATTGCACAATAGGTTGCAAGGTGAAGGTATTTCAATTTGAAGGTAAATAAAAAATGGACACTCTACCAAATTTCAATTCTAATGAGACCCTAACAAGGTCCCCTCCCAAGGATGTAGAGGCTTCATTTTTTATGTGCCTCTTTCATACCCTTAGTTCGGTTGGGACCATGCTATAATTGGAATCCCTTCCTTGGCCATCCTCTCTGCAAGGTATGGAGGACCACATGCATGTTTTTGGTACATATGTGTAAATAATAGGGACATTGTGGCACGCTTTTGAAGCAGCCACTATCAAAAAGGAGGTTGAACTCGAGGAGGCTTTGAATGTAAAAATTGAGGTCATGCGTTTGAAGAATGAATTGCGCCAAGCTCAAACACAAGCTCGGTAAGATGCTTCAACAATCTAAACATTAGAATCGACCAAGTCCAACTTTGTGGGTATACAAAACCGGTTGGACAAGTCTCTAGTTGAAAATGAAGAATATTGAACTTAGCTCCTTACCCTTTAAGACCAGTTGACAGTCATTCAATTTGATTTATACCGTCTGCAAGCCAAAAAATGGAGCTAGAGGTGTATACTAGAAAGTGGAGGCTAGTTGAAAATCTTTAGAACTCGTTGCTACAATGGATGCATGTGAGCTTATAATTGTAATAGAGTGGGCCAAACGTCTTAAAAATGAAAATGCGAACTTAGATGCGAGACTATGATCCCATGCAAATGACTTGAAAAAGTTTACCTAAACCATTGAATGTTTACAACTAAGTGTTTAAGGGTTGTCCTACCATGCTCCCATCTCTTAGGAACAATTGGAATAACTATAGACGTAAATCCAGTTCTTCAATTGGAAAGCTGAGGAGGCAGATTATTCCTTCCACTAGATGGCCAAATTGGAGGTGATCAGAACCAAAAATGGGTTCATGAAAACATAACTCTTCATTTATCAACAGAAGGTCAGAAAGAATTGAGTTGAATAGTGGGAGTTCTACAAGGCACATATTACCAAAATTCTAAACAACACCTTTGCCAGCTATCAAAAAGATGAGGAATTGTTGAGACTTCGGTTAGCTGCTTATGCCCTAGTTTTCCCAAATTTTGTTGTACCTCCTTTTGTTGCTCCTTCTCCAACTAGGATTACATCCAAAATGAAGTCTAGGATAGTTAGTATGGGAGGACTTGAGGAAGGAACAAGAACCACAATGGAGGTGGATTCCATTGCTACGCAAAATGGTAATCGAAAGCACTCAAGTTGTTCTTGATATCACTAAAGCTACTATCAAAACCATGATCCCTCCACCCTGTCCACCATTGTAGAAATTGAGGAGGGTATTGAAAACCTTTAATCGGGAGATGACACCGAAGTTGTTCCAGTGATAGAGTAGATAATATTTTGGTAGATATAGGATGATTTTACTTGATCTTGAAGACGTGGTCCAAAATAGAAGGGAAGATAATGTTAAGGCTAAAAAGTTTTTAAAACCAGTTTTGAAAAGTTATAATTTTGTACCGAAAAATCAAACTTTTTTGGTTTTTGATATATAAACTAATTTTACACTTCTACCGACTTTATGTTACTACCAATTTTAGGTTGGAATTGATTTTAGGTCATTATCAAATTTGAAAAGTGGTTTATTAATAGAATCAAAAAAATCTATTGTTGCCTTTAACTTCAGTTCCAACTTCTAGATGAAGGATAAAGGTGGATAACTTGGAGTTTAGGAAGATTTTTAGGGATTTTCAATTTTTTTGGATACCCACCATTTTTTGATGGACTCAAGAAGTTTTATCTTGGAAAAGCTAAAGGGGTCTTTTTTTTTTATCTTTGTTTTTGACATGATTATAATGTAATTTGGCACTTCAAATTTGAAATTTTTTGTATGAAGTGAATTTGTTTTTGCTCAAGTTTTTTGCTTTACAAAGTGTGTTGAATTTTTTTTTCCTATTTACTATTTTGAATGTCAGCTTTGAAGATGTTGTAGAGTTGTTATATTATTATTTAGTTGTTTTCCTTAAGAAAAAATGTTAGACTATTTGCCTAATTGTTTTTCACCTATTTTAAAATGATTATTTGTCACTAAACATTAGCACATTTGAGGTGTTCAAGTATGTCTGAAATTTCAACAAGAATCTAAAAACACCTGGGAATTCATTGGGTGGACCTAACATGTGGTATATGCATCAAAGTTCAAACAATTAACTTATGATATTTCATGGGGTGAGGTAATGGTCATAAGGTAGTTTGGGTTACGAGATCATGTGAAGGACTTACTATTCACCTTGCAAGATCCTTTCAACATTAATTCAAGCCATTGTGTGAGGTATTCGGTGTGACAATAGGTTCTTTGAATGTTGATAAGAAAGGTGCCATGAACCCACATCGACAACACAAAGGAGTTTTGCACCACCAACAACACAAAGGAATTTTTCACTTGCAATGTTAACCTAGCTTTCAACAACTTTGCCAAAAGATGACCCCATGCAAATTGATAAAACAAGATTCAAGCCTTTCACGAAACAAAAGAAACAATGCTAACGTACAAATAATCTTTATTTGTATTGTGGAGAACCAAGTCATGTTGCTCATGAGTGTCCAAAAAAATGTAAACCACATGCAACACATGCCATGTCTATTACTAATCCACAACCAAAGGAGTCAAAAAATAAGCATGTCTAATCTCAGTAAGGATTGCAAGGCTAAACCTTGATGCATCATGTAATGAAAATGGTCTTAACCTATCTTCAAACCTAACACTGTTTTTTGGTACCAATCATTGTCAAATGTAGCAAACTTGTGATGATGGAGGCCTAAGCACTTTTTGATTCTAGTGCATCAACATGTTTTATGGACAAAGAGTTAATTCAACAATACAAGTTGGCTTTAATGGAAAAGAACACACTAGTGTCAATTGAAGTCATTGATGGTCGGAACTTTTCATCAAGACTAGTCATACATGAAACCAAGCCATTAGATGTTACCATCGATTCCCACCTTGGCAAGGTTGTCTTCAATGTCATTTCGTCTCCAAGAAATCCTCTCATCATTGGATTGTCTTGGTTTATTTTACATAATTCACGACTAGATTGGCATACAATGAATCTTCACTTTGAAACACCACAACATGAGGCCCTGGAATGTGAAACCCTTGTTTGAAACATGCAAAACTTGAAGCAAAAAGAAAACCTAAATGGTATTAGAAGGCCTAGGTGCCCCAAACCTTTGTTTGTTGGAGAAAAAACCTTCATGAATGCATTCCTGATTTATGTTTTACCCTCATCAAATGTTAAGCCTCATCCACTTGAAATTCCTTCCCAGTACCAAGAATTTAAAGATGTGTTTAAAAAGAAAAATGTAGGCACCTTGCCTAAGCATTGACCATATGACTGCACCATTGATCTTGTGGAAGGAACACAACCTCCATTTGGACCCATTTATAATTTGTCACAAGATGAACTTGCAATGTTTCATGAATACCTTGATGAGAACCTCGACAAGGGGTTCATTCAAATTCAAAGTCTCCAGTCAGTGCCCCTATCTTCTTTGTTAAAAAGAAAGATGATTATTTGTGAATGTGTGTCAATTATTGTGGATTGAATCAATTCACCATCAAGAATTGATGCCCTTTGCCCCTAATCTTAGGGTTGTTGAACCAATTTAGTGATGCCAAGGTGTACACCAAGATTGATCTATGTGGAACATATGACTTAGTACACATTCGAGATGGTGATGAATGGAAGATGGAGTTGAAAACTCGTTATGGCCATTTTGAATATGTTGTGATGCCATTTGGCCTTATTAATGTGCTTGTTGTTTTCCAACATCTGATGAATAATTTTTTTCGTGGTATGTTACATTGATGACATCCTCATGTTTTCAAAAAACATGGAGGACCATGAGCACCATGTACATTTGGTTTTGGAAAAACTTTAGGAGGTTGGACTTTATGCCAAATTGGAAGAGTGTGAATTCCATCAATTTGAAGTGGAATTCTTGGGTTACATCATCTATGGAGATGACATTCACATGGATCTTAGTAAAGTTCATACCATTGTTAATTGGGCTATTCCAACTTCTATTTAAGATGTTCAATGTTTTCTTGGATTTGTTAACTTTTATCTACATTTCATTGCCCACTATTTTTCAATAGTGGCCCCTTTTACTCGATTGATTAAAAAGGATCAACCTTTTCCTTAGGGAGTTAAAGTTGAAAATGAATTTCAATCTTTGAAGGTTTTTTTCACAATTGCCTCATTCCTTATTCAAGCATACTCTTCCAAACCTTTTGTTTTGGAGACAGACACTTCCGATTTTGCAATAGGTGTCATACTCTCACAACTTGGAGAAAACAATCTTCTTCACCTTGTCAATTTCCATTCTTATAAGTTTTTTCCTATAAAGATTAATTACAAGATTCATGATTAAAAAAATTAGCCATTGTGGATACCTTTGAGGTTTGGCATCATTTACTTGAAGGAGTTCAACATGAAATCATTGTGTATTCGAACCACAAAACTTACAATATTTCATGACAATTCATGTTTTGAATTGATGCCAAGTCGGTGGGCATTGTCCTTGTCTCGATTCAGTTTGTCATCACATATCGCCTTGGATGCAAGCAAAGGAAACTCAATGCATTGTCCTATTGTTTGTACCTTGCACCTAAAGAGGGAGATGTAGCCTACAAGCAATAATATGATGTCATTATCAAGCTTCAACAAATTTGACTTTAGTTGTTGTTAGTAGTTTTTTATGACATGACCTTTCTTTGTCAAATTTGAAAATGTTTGAAAAAAAACCCTCTTGTTATTGGCATCCAAGGCCAATTAAAGAGTCATCATCAAGTCCATGATTTTTCAAATGATCATGTTAAGTTCGAGTTTCAAGATGGTTTACTTTATTGTGATGGTCTTTTGTATGTTTATGATGGCCCTGTGCGACTTCAAGTTCTTTAGGCTAAGCACAATGTTTTGGCTACAGCACATTTTGTATTCAACAGGACCATGGAATTAGTGTCTCGAGATTATTGGTGGCCATAGCTTTGGAAGTATGTGAAGGAGTTTGTTGGATCTTGTGATGTTTGTGCTCGAGCAAAAAATCCTCATCATCGCCCTCATGGTCGCCTTTAACCATTGTTGATCCATGCATCCCCATGGTATTTAATTTACATGGACTTTGTCACAAACCTTCCACCTTCCAGTTCTTATGACTCCATTTTGGTGGTAGTGGATCATTTGACAAAAATGGCTCATTTCATTTTGTGTACCAAAACAATTACTCGTGAAGGAACAACCAAGTTATTCCTTGATCATGTTTTTTAGTATCATGGTCTTCTTCAAGAAATAATTTTTGATCATGGGCCTTAGTTTACATCTAAGTTTTAGAAGCGACTTTTTGAACTTTTAGGTGTGAAAATGAAGTTGTCATCAACTTTCCACCCCTAGATAGATGGGCAAACAAAACAAGTTAATCAAGTCTTGGAGTAATATCTATAGTGCACAACCAATTATCATCAAGATAATTGGTCAAAACTTTTGGCCATCGTAGAGTTTGCCTACAACAACATTATGCATTGATCAACCTAACAAACACCTTTATTTGCAAATCATGGTTTGCACCCCAAGTTTGACATTCAAGGTGTGCACAAAGTCATGAATCTAACAGCTAAGGATCAAGCCATGTGGTTAATGGATGTTCAAATTCAACTTGTATCTAACCTTAAAGAAGTGTAAAGGTGATACAAAGAAAATGTTGATGAACATTGAAAAGATCAACCTAGTTTCAAGGTTGAGGACTAGGTTTGGCTTTGACATCAACATATCAAAACAATAAGGCCATTAGAAAAGTTTGATCATCAAAGGTTAGGTCCACTCGTCATTGTGAAATAAATCAATGTCATGGTTTTCCAACTTAAGCTTCCAAGTTTTATGAAAATTCATTTTGTGTTTCATGTTTCTTTATTGAATCTTTACCTTGCATCTACCATTCTAGAAAGAATCCATGATCCACCTCCACCTATTGAAGTTGATGGTGAACATGAATATGAAGTAGAAGACATTTTTAATTCAAGGAACTTTAATCATCAACTCCAATATTTTGTTCATTTGCATGGGTATGATGTGAATGAATGCACTTGGAAAGCAATCAAAAACCTATTGAATGCCATAGAGAAGGTGCATGAATTTCATTGATGATATCCAAATAAACCCAAGTCCACTCCTCATGGAACTCATTGTTAGAAGGTGAGGTGATGTCATGGATTCATTCATTTGAGTGTTCATGCATACATACCTAACTTTTAGTTTAATTTCAATTCATTTTTAGTTAACTTTCAATAAAATTTTAATTCACTTCCACTAAACTTATAGTTCATTTCCAATTAACTCTTAGTTCATTATAGTTAAATCTTAATTAACTCTAATTAATTATTAGTTGATTTAAATTCGAATTAACTTTCAATTAAGTTTCACTCAACTCAGAATTGATTATCAATTAGGAAGGTTCTTAAGAAGTTTATTTACTTGATGCACACATAAAAGCCTTTTGGAAGCTTCCTTGAACTAGGTCCCCAAAAAGGTATAAATAAAAATAGGACTCCTCATTTCCTTTAGGCTATTCAATATTAGTTTTAAGCACGATCTTACACTATAGCCTTGTCATGTTCTTTTCATGTTCATGTTTACATATATTAACATAATAAAAATCTATTTTCATGTTTGTCTTGCATATCTCATGTTCTTATTCTTAGTTCTTGTGTTTTTGTTTTTGAATCACATAATTTTGTGTTCATTATTTGAAAGTTAGACTTAAACCTTTTCTTTAGCTTTTGTTCTTGTGGATCTTCATGTCCTTGACAAATAGGGCCTTCACCCATGGTTGTGCCCTTGAACACATTGTAATTCCAACTTGCCCATTACCATCATATTGAAGAACATTCTATCCTTGCGTTATGAAATGACATTGTTGCAAAATTTATTTTCCACCTTACTTGGCTTGTCTTGTGGCATCAAATACCATGGACGCTATACGACGTTCTGCCTTCACTAAAAGAACGTTTTATCCTTGTGGTATGAAATTACTTCAAAACTTACATTCCACCTTATTTGGCTTATCTACTGACATCAAATACCATGGACTCTACACGTTTCACCTTCCTTCCATCAAAAGAACACAAAACAATAGGCTTGTTAATAGAATTAAAGTATTTAATACTAGGATCAAACTCCATTTTCAAGGCTACAATTGAAATTCAACACTAATTACAAATGCAATATGATGATTTGAAACTTCAAACACCCATAAAGATTTCACCCCTCCCTCCCAAGGTATATGGCAATGGTTGCTTGATAAACAACACAAGGCCCACACACTTCAAAGGATAAATGAATTCAAATTACAAGGTTTGGTTTTACTACCAAACAACAACAAATTTTGTTATCAAAAAATGGTGGAGATCAATCCATTGTCAATCGAACTATTGAAATCCAAAATGAAAGTTTTTGGTTGCTTTACATATGATGACTAAAAACAAATTCAGTCATCACACGACTGGTGACGAAAAGCTTTTTGTTGCCATAAGATTAGTGATGGAAAATTTTGGTTACCAAAGGATTGGGGGACCCAAATGTTTTGGTTGCCATAGTCATAATAATAAAAATATTTCATTTGTTGATCTTGTGACAATTGAAATCTTTCGATCACCAATCTTATGGCGATCGAATCTATTTTTGCTCACTATACATAATGGGGGCAACCCGGGTGTAATGAATTTTTTTCTTGTGTGAATTTTGACAAATGCAACCAACACATCAAAATGAATGCCAATGTGATGCCCAACACAAAATGACTACTTCACATTGGTTTTGATAACCATGTTTCAAATGTTTTGTTCATGAACATACACTTGCCCACTTCAAGTACAATGACATCGACAACAAATGTATTTAAAATCCCCACAAAAGCAAAAGATTTGGTTGCACACCTTCTCATTGCATAACAACCAACAATTTTATAATTACAACAACAAAATTGAGATAAAACAATAGTTTTTATTTACAACCTTAGATTAGTAACATTAGTAGAAAAGTTAGCACCCATATAGTAATAATAATACAATAATAGTAATAACAATACAAGAACATACATAGAACAACACATTAAAAGTAATAGTACAAGAGTAATAACACTTGAGCAACAACACAAGAACATCAACTAGCTTAGGGTTCATATTCAAATAGTGAAAAAGTAGATGAAAATAGTCAATGCCATATTCACCTTTGATTTGAAATTGTTCAATTTGAAATTTTCCACCCATTTGTTGGATAGATTTTTGTCGCATACACTTATATGATGAAAAATGATGGATGTAAACAACGAAGTTAAGATTTTAGATCATAAAAACAAAAGCAAAATGACAAGGAGTGAAGGTAGCATATTTTGATTAGTTAAATTGTTTTTGGTGAATGAAGAATTGATCACATGATGTGTTTCTTGGGGATGGATCAAATGGAACATCATGTAACATGTAAAAACTCTTGCACTTCAAATGCAATGGAATATTTTGGGTTAACAAATTAGATGTTAACTACCAATTGAATGATCATTTATGTGTGGTAGAAGTGAGATTTAATTTTTACAAAATTATTTCACACTATTGTAACAATAAATTTGCACATCACATGCATACATTCACTATTTATGCCATAATATTCAACACTTTTTACTCTATCATTCATTAAAACACCATATTCATGGTTATTTCATACAACCATAATTTTCACTTCAAAATACATGTTAAAAAAAAACTCCAGAAACAAAATCACAAATTCATTTCATCATATTATAATATTAAAAACAATTCACACAATAATATAAACATATAATTCATTGCAAAAGTTTGTACTTTTCTATATTACTGTAAACATGAATAAAAAAAATAGCAAAATCCCATGTTTTGTTGAAATGAAAATCAAAACAACAAATAAAATTTGTGGTATATCAAAACAAAATTTGTTGTTTTCTACAAGTACCTACAACTCCTCTTACTTTTCCCAAAACTCCATGTCTAAGAATTCCCCCTTTTGTTTTCTAGAATTCTTTTTTTTTGGACTATCCCAAGTCACATCAACATGATAAAAGCCAACAAGAATTCAAAATTCAAATTAACAAAGTTCCTTGATTAGTCCCTATACTAAATGCTTTGTTCATCCAAAATTATGTACTCATCCTACCCCTACCCCCTTAACAATGTGCATTGTGCATCACACTTGGGTGTAGAAGTTCATTACTTGAAGGGAATATTTTGATGATGATCAATGTGATCATGGTTACTAAGCACTAAAAAAAAACAATAGTAGCCTAAAACATACTTTTTAATTCTTTCTTGAATTGTAATCAAGATCATGTACAATAGAATTGCAAATGAATAAAATGCCTCAAAGGTGATCACATTATAATCATAATGTTTCATTTATATTACACTATTGTTCATTGTTAATCAAACTAATCCCCAATCCATATCCAAGGGATTAAATATTTTATGCATAAAAAAGATTCATCAATATCCACATCCTTTAATAGTGTCCACCAAATCTCCAACTTGAAAATAATACTTGTCACAAAATATGAAAAAATACAAATATATTTCAAAACCAAAGCAGGGGGAATTTTTTAGTGATTTTCTTTTTGTGGTAAATGGTATTAATACACATCAATTGAATCTAGGACCATTTAAGAGTTTTAAAAGTTTTGTTGAAAATCCTTTCAAATTTTTTTTGGTACGTTGAATAATAAAATTAAATTAAAAAAGAAAAAAATATCATATCAAAGAGAAGGAAATTTAATAAGTGGGCATAGCATTATTTTTTCAATTTTTTTTATAGTAATGTTCATGAATCACAAACATGAAACCTTATGATCATTGAAAAAATGTATGTTATATATTTTGTGTACATTGATTTTATCCAATCCTCTTCATCTAACTATTAAATCAAAATGAACTTTGGGTTTTCAAATGTTGTCATGCACATTCTATTTTTTTTTGCTTATGATTAAGATTGTCAAATAATGTCATAAAAATCTCACCTTATTGCCTATTATGATACTCATTATACATCATTTTGTTTGGTGAAAATTGGTTCACCCATAATGTGTTTTCACCGTAAAGTTCACTTAAGTAACGCCCACTATTTTTTTTATAGATTTCTAAATAAAGTTCATGAGTAGCCAAATAAAGATATAAAATTTAAAATAAGTCAATTTAAAAAAAGAAAAATACGAATTGATGTCTATTCCCAAATGCACATTAGTGGAGTTTAATGAACATGGGGTGAAGCATGGTGGAGCCCCAATGGGCATTTTCGTAGGTGTTCTAATTCATTACATTACACCAAAATGCATCTTAGTTCACTCTGGGTTTCATTAGATTTTGGGTAAATTTGGACATTTTTACCTTGTGAAATTGATTAACCCCCTAGTGAACGGGGACCAGTTGTTATGAACAATGAATTGCTTCACTAATATTTAGTGAAACAAGGTTAATATCAAGTGAAATAAAAATTTATCAAACCATTCACTTGTTAGTTAATTAATTAACCAGCATGGAAATCAATTAAAATCAAATTATTTAATATATAATATTATTGATAATTTCATGATTTTTCAACTTATGATTTATTGACACATGTCATTATCTAGGTTAGGTTAAAAACCTAACCTATGTAGATAGGCCACGTAATCAACTTAGGCACCTATTATAGAGAATTAGATAGGAGAATATTCAATCAACTTACCATTGTTGACCACACACAACAATACTCATGAAGTTTGATCCCTTGACCTTTAAAATGGAAGCAAACACCCCTATCATCAATCCACCTCACTTGTTGTGTTAATAGTTTACATTACATTTTATTTATCAAATATTTCATTTTAAACATTACAAAAACATGAATTTTGAAAATTCATATCTTATTGAAATTTTGTTCAAATGAAACTATTCGAATTGACTTTTCAAAAAAATTCAGTAATGTACATAATTACATTTATTTCCTTTTGAAAGTGTAAAATCATTTGAACAAAAAAAAAATTGAATATCATTATTCAATAACATTTTAATGACCATTCTTTTGGAATTTAAAAAAAAAATAAATGGATAATTTTTTTGCTAATATAATAATACTACCTATGCTAAGCTACTTTCAAACATGAGACCTTATGATCATTGAAAAAATGTATGTTATATATTTTGTGTACATTGATTTTATCCAATCCTTTTCATCTAACTATTAAATCAAAATGAACTTTGGGTTTTCAAATGTTGTCATGCACTATCTAATTTTTTTTGCTTATGATTAGGATTGTCAAATAATGTCATCAAAATCTCACCTTATTGCATACTATGATACTCATTATACATCACTTTGTTTGGTGAAAATTGGTTCACCCATAATGTGTTTTCACCGTAAAGTTCACTTAAGTAATGCCCACTATTTCTTTTAATATTTCCAATAAAGTTCATGAGTAGCCAAATAAATATATAAAATTTAAAATAAGTCAATTAAAAAAAAGAAAAGTACGAATTGATGTCTATTCCCAAATGCACATTAGTGGAGTTTAATGAACATGCGGTGAAGCATGGTGGAACCCCAATGGACACTTTCGTAGGTGTTCTAATTCATTAATTAGGTTTTTCATTAAAAATGTTCAAAATTCACTATGTTGGAAACCCCCATTCCATCAGAAGATGGGTGGAATGTGTGATTGTTTGGGGACAAGTTCTAAAATAGTGTTATATTTCAATCACAAATAATGAAAAGTAGTCATAAGGAATATATGGAACTGGTCAATGGATGATAACTATGTCAAATTAAGATCATCACTAATCCAAATATTGACTCTTCCACTAAGGTGTAAGATTTGGGCATAAAATTTTGGTTTGAGTTGGACCTAATGTGTGTGACGCTTGAAATATTATGTGTGCATATGATGAACGGGCATGTTCCATAGAAGAATATGCATTGAAAAGAGAAGTTCTAGATCCGAGAAGAGAACATTTTAGTTTGAAGTTTTAACTTGCCAACGATAGAATCATTACACAATGATCTAATTGTTTCCTTAATTTGTAGATTAAATAATTGTTTCATATGTACCATGAATGGTAGCAAGACTTCTATTCTCTAGTTTGAAATTATAGTTCCAATTTCATGGGTTTTATATTCCATAACTTAAAATTGTACAAATTTTAAGCATTGCCAGTAATGATTATATATCCATATATATTTCAAGTATGTCAAAAAAAAAATTTAATTTTTGTATCCAAGTGTTTGAAATTTTGTATTTATGTTGATGTTGTACCAATCAATAAACATTCAAGGTTAGTTATTTTGAAATTCTGTGAATTTATTTCAACCTCAAGACTACAAATGTGTGATGATTCTAGATTTTAAAGACTTGCGTACTATACATCACTTTTGTAAATTAACAAGGCAAGAAAATACTTGAAAGGATTATAGATGCAAAAACATATTTTATCCAAGAATGAAATATTGATCCAACTATATTTTGACTAAACTTTAATCTTATACACCAATTCAACTTTTCTTACATAACAATAAACAGAAATAGTGCTACCCATAATCTTTCCAATCACCACTCAGAGATATGACTTTAGACTTAGCTCCAACATGAATCAAATATGGGCACTTAAATCATACTTTGGAGGTATGATTCATATATGAGCACTAAAATAACAAACAATAATCTTTTCAATCGTCAGTCTGAGATACGATCTTATCACTAGCTCTGATATGATTGAGATGTAAACACCTAATTAGTTGAGATGCGATCTTATCACTAGCTCTGATATGTTTGAGATATAAGCACCTAATTATGGATTAGAAAACCCATGAAATTGGAACTATAAACCCTAAACCCATACAACAATACTCAAGGCCTTCAGGTTATAACTAGTTTCTGCGATCCCGAAGATCCAGGGGTAACCACAATTTTCTCTTTGTCGTTGAATTTTTCTTTTGGAATCTCAACTTCGGTTACCCCAGGTTCTGCGTTCTCCAATTCCACAAAATATCTGCGATGATGAGCTCTAGGGTCCACTTTCCACTTCTCTTTTCCTCCTGACTTCACCTTTCCAACCTTTGATGAAGCAACTTCGCGATCTATTGTGACCTCCTCCCTTAGCACAATTGTTGCTGCAGCTTTGTTGTGGATCGGTTTCTCCATCATTTTGGCTGATCTGGGTACAGGGTCTTTGAACAGTTTGACACCGTCTTTGGACGCCCTCACGTATACAATCTGGTTGTCGCTGCAGTAATCTGAGCTTATCTCCACCTTTTGCTGCCAACTCACACTTTGCTGCCCACTCACACTTTGCTGCTCACTCACAGGGCCAATCGTGTAGACTTTGTATGTTGCATTTGGGTCAACTAAAACCTTGTGAACTTTAGTTGGCTCAACATATGGCAAGTGTGTGACATTTATGACACCTTTCGTACCTTCTTGCACCTGCACGTTGGCGGAAGTAAAATTGACAATTTCTGTTCGAACCATCTTGCACTGCTTTGGATTTTTGCACAGCTTCCACCTGAGTCACAAGCAGCAACGTTCTTCAGATGTGTTAGTTCAGGAAGTCTCATT